>Ga0255058_10000191_pt1:0-35000 | contig 36069 bp, 31 predicted proteins | sample Cases_109_9_MG_FD_188637 | JGI IMG/M metagenome (GOLD analysis project Ga0255058, IMG submission 188637) | Seawater microbial communities from Amundsen Gulf, Northwest Territories, Canada - Cases_109_9 | ecosystem: Environmental > Aquatic > Marine > Gulf | place: Canada: Northwest...
ATCATGCTGCGGGGAAGCCGGTGGGGTAACCCAAGATAGCGACTTCGACGTCAACGAGTATGCTGCAAGCGTGAGAGTGCTCGCCATCAAGTAACGCGCCTGGCTCCGATTTCTCCGTTTCCCGATCGGCTCTGGCCGAGACGCAGTTCCCGCTTTCCCGCTGATTCCTCTACCGCCGCTTTTCCGGGTGCGCCCGCGGTGCTCATCCGCGGCAGCGGTGCTAACATTGGTTCGAAAATTTCTTCTGGGAATTCAACGACATGGTTGCCGACTGGATGCGCTTCACCCATGGTGCGGTCATGCTCGTCGTGGTTTCCGCGACGTTTTTCGCGCCCCACGCCGCCAATGCCCGGGGGCCGCTCACCGAAGATCCCGACAGCATGTTCATCCAGGCGGCGGAGGACATCGGATTCCGCTACCGGACGGAGTTTACGGGTATCGATGACAAGCCACTGCGAAAGCTCCTGGAGTCGGCATCGCAACTCGTGTCCCTGGAGGGCCAGCCGCCGCTGACCCTGGTGGCCCTGGAACGGCGGGTTCGTGGCGATCTGGACAGAATGCAGAAGGTGCTGCGCTCGGAAGGCTATTACGATGCGCGGGTCGTGTACCGCATGGAGTCGGAAGAAAAGCCGGTGCGGGTCACCGTAGAAGTCGTCACTGGTGCGCGCTACGTACTGAAGCAGTTCGTCGTTACCTATTCGGGACCAGGCTCCGATGATGCGGAGCTCCCGCGTGACGCGCATCGGCTCGGTGCGACTCCAGGGCAACCGGCCCGCGCCAAAGTCGTGGCAGACGCGCGACAGAGGCTCCTGGAGATTCTCGCTGACACGGGGCACCCCCTGGCAAAGGTCGTGGATCAATCGGCGGTCGTCGATCACGCGGATGACAGCTTATCGGTGGTGCTCGAGATAGTGTCCGGCGAGCAGGCGCGTTTCGGACAACTCGAGATTGTGGGTGCGACCAGCGTCGAGGCCGATTACATCGAGGGATTCATCCCCTGGCGGGAAGGTGAGATTTTCGATCGCAGGAAGTTGAACGACGCCCGTCGGCGCCTGCTGGGCACGGGTCTGTTTGCGGTGGTGGCGTTCGAGCGCCCCAACGCTTTGGATGCCGACGGCAAATTGCCCGTGACCGTTCGCGTGGAGGAACGTAAGCACCGGTCCATCGGCCTGGCCGGGCGATGGTCCACCGACCAAGGATTTGCCGTCGAAGCGAGTTGGGAACATCGCAACCTGTTTGGTCGCCAGGAGCTGTTGTCTCTGTCCGCGGAGCTCGGTGAAATAAAGCAGGAATTTGCGGCGGCGTTCAAAAAGCCACATTTTCTGCGCCGGGACCAGGATCTGCTGGCCAACGGCGCACTTGCCCATGAGGACACCGACGCATTCAATGGGCCTCTGACCAGATACTTCGTCGGTCTGCAGCGCAAGATAACCAAGAATTGGAAAATCGTTGCCGGTATTCCCATCGAGTTCAGCAATCTGTCCGATCTGCAGGGGGCACGGAAGTTCTCCCTGTTCGGCCTCGAGATTCGCGGCGAAAGAGATACGTCCAACGACCGGCTCGACCCGAACGCGGGCTCGCGGCTCCGGTTATCGCTGAAGCCGTACTACGGTACTGGGGAAAACCGCGTAAACTTTCTCACCGGTCGCCTGGGGCTGACCGGATACCATGCGGTAGACGACGAAGAGCTTTACACTCTGGCGGCCCGTATGAAATTCGGATCCATCGTAGGTGAATCGACAGCGGCGTTGCCGGCCAACAAGCGCTTCTACGCCGGTGGCGGCTCTTCCATACGCGGCTACAGATTCCAGTCCGTGGGTCCGCTGGGCACGGCCAACACGCCACTCGGCGGGCGTTCACTGTTCGAGGTCAGCGCCGAGCTTCGTGCTAAGGTAACCGACACCATCGGTGGTGTCATATTCATCGATGGTGGAAACGTTTATGATGACGAGCTGCCGGATTTGTCCACGGATCTCCAGTGGGCGATCGGTTTCGGCGGCCGTTATTTCACTACCTTCGGTCCGATACGTCTCGATTTCGGATTTCCGATCAATCCCCGGGACGGCGTCGATGATTTCATGCAGTTCTATATAAGTATCGGTCAGGCATTCTGAATCATGCGTGGCTTGTTACAGGTTCTTCGTTGGATAGGCACCGGCGCCGCCATTGTCGCTATCGCGGCAGGCCTGATCGTCGGATCCGCGTACGCGCTGCTGCAAAGCGAAGCCGGCCGCACCCGCGTGGTAGAGATCCTGAATCGGCAGCTCAGCACGCCCGGTGGGACGCAAGTGCGCATCGGGCGACTGGATGGTGATCTGCCGGGCGGTATCGTGATTCACGAAGTGAGCTTGAGCGACGGCGACGGCACCTGGTTACGATTGGGCCGTGGGAGTGTGAATTGGCGGCCCGCGGCGCTTCTCAGCGGGAAACTCAGCATCGCGATTCTGGATCTGGACGGTTTGCAGATGCTTCGCCGACCGCGGCCTTCCCATGGCGAGAGCGACGCGGAGTTTCGCTGGCCCGAGCTGCCGTTCAGGGTTTCCATCGGGCGTTTTTCACTTCGTGATGCCGTATTGGGACAAGCGGTCCTGGGCGAAGAGGTGATCTTCGGCGCAACCGGTGACACTGCCCTGGAAGGGCCCGATCTGGTGCGGACCACTATTGCAGTGATGCGCACAGATGGAGTATCGGGTCAGGCGCAACTGAAAGCGGTGCTGCAGCCGCGCTCGAAGAAACTGCGTTTCGAGGTGTCGTTGAACGAGGCCGGCGGCGGGCTGCTCGCGCGTGCGTTGGAGCTCGAGGGACTGCCATCGGTATCGATTCAAGCCAGCGGAGAAGGCCCCTTTCATGAACTGCGCGGCAATGCCCGAATGCGCGCTGGCGAGCTGGTCTCCGTGCAAACCGGCTTCACTATCGATGTCGACCCTCGGCCCACGCTGGAACTGGCGGGGCGTGCCCGGGTCGCGCGACTCGTGGGCGAGCGCTTTCGCCATCTGCTGTCCGACGATGTCGTATTCGACGCTTACGGGGAGCTCACCGAGGACGGCATCGTGCTGCGGCGCGCATCCTTCGCCAATGAGCTCGCACGGGTGGAGGGGTCCGGTGAGCTGCGTGGTCTTTCCGCCGACTTCGACGTGGCCGTCAGGTTGAACGATCTGGCGCCACTCGCCGACATGGCAGGGATCCCCCTGCATGGGCAGGCCAGCGTCCGGTCACGCATTCGGTCCGACGATATACGACGAACTGTGGTCGCTTCCACCACCGCGACTCTTTCAGACCCGCTCGCGCCGGAAAGCCCGCTGCGGGGGCTTGTCGGCTCGCGGGTTTCCGTCACAGGAAGCTTCGCGTTTGATGCGGACCAGCAATGGGCAGTGCGCGACTTCCACGTCACCGGCAATTCGGCGGAACTGACTGCCAACGCGGCCATGAGTACGGACGCGCACGAGCTCGACGGCGACTACCAACTGACGCTCCCGCGACTCGCCGCTCTGTCCGGTGTTGTGAAAACCCCTCTCGCGGGAAAACTCACAGTCAGCGGCGAGATCGGAGGAAACCTCGCCGATCCGAACCTGACGGCGCGCCTGAGCTCGCCGGCATTGTCGGTGGACGAGATCATGGTCGGCAACCTGGAGGCGCGGGTAAACGTCGCGCAGCTCACGAACGATGTCAGCGGCAACCTCGATCTCGCGTTCGACCATAATCGGTTCGGCAAGGTAAGTCTGGCCACCGGATTCTCCGGTCTCGCCGGCGACACGCTTCACTTGCGGGAGCTGGTTGTCGAATCACGAGACACGAAGCTCACCGGCGCCGTGGCCGTAAATTTGTCCGATGGGACGGCGACGGGAACGATGGCCGGACAAGCGCTCTCCCTGGCGCCATGGTCCGACCTGGCGGGGCACGCGCTCTCGGGAGACGCCAGCGTGGCGCTCGTCATGCGCGGCAGCGGCGGGGCCCAGCAAATCGACTTGGCCGTGGACGTCGATGATCTGAATGTGACACTGGGGCCCGAACGCGTACTGAACGTCGGTACGCTGGAGGCGTCGGCCCGTGTGGAGAATTTGTTCGATACTCCCTCGGGTGGCATGCGTCTGGTGGCTGACGATACGAAGATTTCCGATCTCCGATTCAGCAATATCGAATTCGATGCCAGCATGGACGATCCGCGCCACGCCATCGGTAGTTTGCAGATCCGGGGCGATCTGCACGGACCCTTCGAGATGCAAGTGCTTGCCGACTACAGTGCCCGAGAAGAGGGCTTCGTCGTAACCGTCTCCGAGCTGGACGCGTCGCTCTCCGGGCAGAGCGTGAAGCTGAGAAAACCGGCGCGGCTAACGCACGACGGCGAGACCACGACACTGTCGGAGTCGGTTCTGTCCGTTGCCGGCGGGACATTGTCGGCGGATGGGCAAATAGGGACCGAACGTATCGGTGCGCGTCTGGCGCTCAAGCAGATCTCTCTCGAAGCCCTCGACGCAGTGATAGCGATGGCGGATGTGACCGGTACCCTTTCGGGCCGTGTGCAGGTGTCCGGTTCGCGAAGTGCGCCAGTGGGAGAGCTGGAATTGCGATTGGCCGACCTGCGCTCGGCGCACACGACGCTTGCCGCCGCGCCGCCAGTATCGGGCCGGCTGCGCGGTGACTGGCGTGACGGCCGATTACAGCTCGCCGCCAGTCTCGCCGAAGTCGCGGATACCAGTATAGAAGCGCGCGGCAACCTGCCGTTACGCCTCGACCCGGAAACGCTCACCCTCGACGCACCGGCGGACGCGGTCATCGGCGGCAATGTGACCTGGTCTGGCGAGCTCGGGCCCGTCTGGGATCTGTTGAGTCCGTACGAAGATCGCTTCACCGGTCCCGGCGATCTCGCACTGACACTCGCCGGGACCGTGGGCAACCCGCAGGTCAGCGGGTATTTTCGGGTAGCCGGTGGCCGCTACGAGAACGTGCTGACCGGTACTACCCTTTCGGACGTGGATCTGCGGCTCGAAGGTGACGGCGACAAGCTCGTATTGGAGCAGCTGACGGCCGGTGATGGCAAGAAGGGAACAGTGGTGGGCGGCGGCACTATCGATTTCGTTCCCGCGCGCTCCTATCCCACCAATCTGCGCCTGGAGTTCAGCGACATGCTGCTGGTGGCCCGTGACGACCTTACCCTGAACGCGAGCGGTAATCTCCTCTTCGCGGGGACATTGTCCAATGCCCTGTTGCGCGGTGAGATCGTCACCGGCCAATCCGAGTTGAGCCTTGCCGGAACGCTGCCACCGGAAGTGGTGGAGCTGGATGTCGACGAAGTCAACATCACGAATGCGACGTATGCCAGGATAAAGGCTCCCGTCAGTGCGGCGGATCCTTCCGTGTTGATTCTGGATCTGGATATCTCCGTGCCCGGCCGTGCATTCGTGCGGGGCCTAGGACTCGATTCGGAGTGGATGGGCAACGTGAAAATCAGCGGCAATGCGAACGCGCCGAATGTCGCCGGCGTTTTGAATCCCGTACGCGGCCGCTTCTCTCTCATGGGCAAGAGCTTTCGGCTCGAACGGGGAGCCATCCGCTTCACCGGCACCGACGACGTCGATCCTTTGCTCGACCTGACTGCGGAGCACAAGGCCAAGCGCCTGACGGCCATGGTCCGTGTCACCGGGTCGGCGTCGAAGCCCAAGATTGCTCTCACCTCCCGTCCACCACTTCCGGAATCGGAGATCGCCTCCCAGGTTCTGTTCGGCACCGATTCCAGCAATCTTTCTCCCGCCCAGAGCCTGCAGCTTGCCTCGGCGATCGCGACCTACAGCGGGACCGGCGGTGCCGTCGGTATTCTCGATGCCACGCGGCGCGCCCTGGGAGTCGACGTCATCAACTTCGCCGAATCAGAGGAGAATCCCGATGTCACTCGCGTGAGTGTCGGCAAATACGTTACCGACGGCGTTTATATCGAAGTGGAAAGAGGCGCCGAGGAAAGTTCGCAAATCAGCACCACCGTCGAAGTGGAAGTGCTACCCGACGTCAGAATCGAGGGAGGCACCACCGAGACCGGTGGCAACAAAGTGGGTGTGAAGTGGCAGTGGGACTATTGATTGACGTTACTCGGGTAAACCCGCTTCGCGCAAGGCTTCGGAAAAACGATCCATAGCCTCTGATCCCCCGAACGCGTTCTCTCGATACTTGGCACATGACATTCCCGGCGCGTGCGCCAAAAGGTCGTCGAGCGCCACCTGAGCTTCTTCCCGTCGCCCGAGCTTCGTCAACACCGCGGTCAAAAGGGCAAACGTCATGGACCGCGGATTCGGGCTGAGGCGCGCGCGTCGCACCCATTCGAAAGCCTCCTCGTAGCGCTCCAGATCGAATAGCAGGAAGGCCCGATGAGTCAGCATCCCGGTGAAAAATATGTCGCGTGGACTGAGCCGCATTGCGTGATCAATATGGGGAATGGCTTCCTCGGCCCGCCCCGCGGAGCACAGCACCACGCCGAGGTTGTGACGCGATAAGGCGTCGTTGGGATTGAGGCCGATTGCCTCCTCGACTTTTGATACGGCGACGTCATGCTGGCCGAGCATGCCGTGCACCCGTCCGTCATACAACAGGCACATTGGGTCCCTCGAATCCAGCGTGATCGCCTTGTGCGCCTTTTCTCGCGCCTGGCTCAAGTACCTGCCACGATCATCAGGTTCGAAATGCAGTATGTAGCGAACACGAGCGCCGGCCGCCATCGCGTAGGCTGGCGCAAAGGCCGGGTCGATTTCATTTACCCTGTCGAACTGCTCGATTGCCGACTTGAATCCCTCTTCGGTTGACGAATGATAGGCTGCAAGGCCTCGCTGGTAGATGTCCCACGCCTCCAGGCTTTCCGGGGGTTTGCGCTGCGAGCGCTCGCGCTCCACATCATCGATTTCAGGTGCAATCGCCCCGACAATCGCTTCTGTAACCTCGTCCTGGACGGCGAAGATGTCTTCGAGATTGCGATCGTATCGCTCGGCCCAAATGTGGCCGCCGGTTTCGGCGTCAATCAATTGCCCGGTTACGCGAATGCGGTCTCCGCCTCTCCGGACGCTGCCTTCGAACACGTAGCGCACCCCGAGTTCCTTCGCGACATTGCGAATATCGATCGCTTTGCCCTTATAGGCAAAGCTCGAATTGCGTGCGACGACGAACAGCCAACGGAACTTGGATAGGCCGGTTATGATGTCTTCCGCCATACCGTCAGCGAAGAACTCCTGATCCGGATCGCCGGAGAGATTGTCGAACGGGAGGACCGCGATCGAGGGTTTGTCTGTCACCGGTGGCGGCGATTCGAGCGCCGAAGGTGTTCCGACGAGCACTTTGTAGGCCGACACCGGCTGCGCGATGTTTTTGACCTTCTGACTACCCATGCCCTGAAAGCCGACATCGAGCTTGCCCTTGACCTGCTCGAACACCGCGCCCGAAACACAGATCCCGCCTACGTCCGCCAAGCTCTCGAGCCTCGCGGCTATGTTCACGCCGTCGCCGTATATGTCATCGCGATCGACGATCACCTCGCCAAGATTGATGCCGATGCGGAACTGCAGGCGTTTGTCGACCGGAACTCCGGCGCTGTCTTGCGAGAGCTGTCGCTGGATGCCCACCGCCGTCTCGACTGCCGCGACGACACTGGCGAACTCTGCCAGCACCGCGTCGCCGGCATAGTGGACCACGCGCCCACGGGTCGCCTTGATGCGCTCGGATACAAGGTCGAGCCCGACCGAAAGCTTCTTGTGGGTGCCAACCTCATCCTCGCCGGTGAGGCGACTGTAGCCCGCCACGTCGGCGTAAAGGATTGCGGTCAATTTACGCTTTACAGTTTCGCCTGACATTTGACCCGAGAGTAGATTGTTGCGCGTAGGGTTCGCTCCCGGCCGGAAGGTTAGCTTATTGCTCATTGCCGTGTCTGCTATACTTCTGCTTGAAGCCCGCAAAAAAATTGTGCGTCAATCAACACCGCAGGCTTCGGGGGGCAATAATTCCGTAATGATCGGCCATTCCGGCATATCGGCTGTAATTGTCTCATTGGACTCTACGGAAAACGGGGGGTTGTGATCGTGCACGCAGTTGTAAGAAATTATTCTGGTCCGGGAGCGAAGGAGCTATTCGACCTGTTGGAGGAGCGCAAAGCAGAAGTCGAAAGCATTATACGTCCGGTAAAGGGGCTCGTGACATATTCGATGATCCGCACCGACGACGGCGGCGTCACGGTAACGGTCTGCCAGGACAAGTCCGGCACAGACGAGAGTATTCGGGTCGCGCGGGAATGGATCCAGGAGAACGCATCCGACATAGGCTCGAGCCCGCCTGCGGTCTCGGAGGGTCCAACCATGGTTCAAATAAGCTAGCGTGAGTAGGCGACACCCGCTGTACACCCGCTGTTAAGAGTCGCTGCCGCGGCGTGTTGCGAGATTAAACGGAAGGGTGGCTCACCAGGGCCACCCTTTTTTTCGCACCATGGATGTCCGGAATAGGTCAGGATCGGTAGCGAAAGGCTGCACAGTTTATTGTGGTCGATTGAGCAGCACAGTCATCCCCCATACGGATGCGGCGACGAACACCGAGAGGTGGAACCAGGCCCGCCACTTGTAGCGTTGTCTGAGCTCGTCGGGATCGCGATTGGAGAGCAGAAAGGGCCGGCCGTCGCCCGGCGCGCGCATCAGGTGAAGGCCGGGCTCCAGGCGCATGCCCCGGTGCCGGGCATCCACTTCGCGCCCGGCGGCGGACACCGCTCCCTGCCATTCCTGTAGATCGATCTCACCATCGCCGTCAGTGTCGAATCGTTGCACCAGTGCGGCGCGGTCCGTTTTCCATTCGCGCAGCAGAGCGTTCACGTCTGCCCTGTGGTCCAGCGTCCCGTCGGCTGCGCGCAGTGTGCGCATGTCACCGATGGCATAGAGATGGTCGCCCGGCAGCAGGTAGCATACCGTGTAATAAGTATTTCCGTTGCGCCAGCTTGTCTGGTGGGCCGACAGTACCTCGGCGTGCTCGGGATCGATGGCGCATTCGCCGGTGCCGTCTTCGATGAGAAAGGTATCTTCACTGCGCTCGTAACGCGTGTTGGTTCGGGTTTTGCCGAAGCTGCGATTCTGCTCGATGATGGTGGCGAGGTACCACAGACACGGGGGCGCCTTGCCGTAGCGCAGCAGATCCGCGTCAGAGATAGCGCGGCAGGTACCGACCAATTCCACGTAGCCCTGGGCGGCGCTGCGCAGCACCGCCGTCGGCGTATCGGCGATGACCCGGTAGCGCTTGAGCGCCGCGAGCCACGCGATCAGCCCACCGAGGGAGAGGACGGCGATGCCCGCCATGCGTAAGTACTGTTGCTGGTGGTTGTAGCCGTAGACGATGAAGATAATGCCGATGGCGAGATAGCCCGCCGAGATCAGGGAGCGGATCAGGCTGCGGCCGGAATATGCGCGAATCTGGGCGCCGCCGAAATCGACCAGGTGCAGCAACATCGGTTAGCCTGGATTATTCATGAACGCGCGAAGCGAGGGCGTGGACGACTGCAGGGCAAGGATTGCTCCTGCAATCCTCCTGCATTCCCGCCATCCATGGCGGTCAGATGCAGGAGGTAGGGCAATGCAGGAGCAATTGCCGAGATGCCCGTAGCTGCAAGGCGCGCGACGGAAAACGTGCGAAGGCGTACCCATAGGTACGTCGAGCGCGTTTTCCTAGCGCAACGCAGCAGATATGGGTGGATCCGCGTCCGCAGCCGTGGGTTCATGAATAATCCAGGCTAGTGACCGTCAGCTCAAGACTGGAACAGAGCATCCACGTTGACGTCGGCAAGCTCCGATTGCTCGAACTCGAGCAACTGAAAGGGCTTGAAGTTGAAAAAGCGTGCGACGATGACGTCTGGGAACTCTTCGATACCGATATTGTTGAGATTGACCGATTCGTTGTAGAACTCGCGTCGATCGGCGATGGAATTTTCCAGGCCGCTGATGCGCGCCTGCAGATGCTGGAATGTTTCGTCGGCTTTCAGATCCGGGTAATCCTCGGCGAGCGCGAACAACTGACCGAGACCGATACGGAGCGCGCCCTCGGCGGCGCCCAGCGCGCCGATGTCGCCCGCCGCACGCGCACTGGCGACGCGGCTTCTGGCCTCTACTACCTTTTCCAGAGTGTCCTTTTCGTACTTCATGTATTCCTTGCAGGTGGACACCAGCTTCGGCAACTCGTCATGGCGCTGCTTGAGCAGCACGTCGATGTTGCTCCACGCCTTGGTTGTGTTGTGCTTGAGGTTGACCAGGCGGTTGTAGATGACGATGGCGAAGATCACCGTGGCGGCGATCAGTGCCAGAATGACGTATCCGAAAATGTCCATGACCTTGTACCTGGCGATCCCCGGGAGATCCGCCAGCCGTCTTGGCGGGCGCTGATGACAAGCATAGACCAGGGGCTAACGGGTTCCGGTGGAGCAGGTCACATTTCCGCTCGCCGGGGCCGTATCCGGCGCCACGCAAGGCGCATATCATCGGCCCTGGACACGTTAATCGAGGATCCATGAATGCCCCGAACACACGGAGTCAGGAAGCCGGCGCCGTGAAGGTATCCGGCGACGGCGGCAGAATTGCTATCGTGGACGGTGTGCGCACGCCCTTCGTGAAAGTGGCAACCGTGTTCAAGAATTACGGCGCCAGGGAGCTGGCGGTGCATGCTGTGAATGCGCTGCTCGATCGCGCGGAGCTGCCCGCCGAGCAGGTCGACGAGCTGATTTTCGGCAACGTGATCCTCGATCCCAGAATGCCGCATCTGGCGCGCGAGATCGTATTCGCCTCGCGCCTGCCCGTCAGCGTACGGGCGCTGACTATCGTCGACAACTGCATTACCGGCACCTCGGCACTGGCCGCCGTGATGGCAGACATCCAGACCGGGCGCGCCCGCGTAGGCATCGCCGGCGGGGTGGAGTCCATGTCCAACCCTGCGGTTCTGTTCACCCGCGGCGCGGCCCGCAAGTTCGTCGATCTGGCGACCACCCGGAGCTTCGGCGGGCGTTTGGGTGCCTTTCTGCGGCTCCGGCCGAAGGATTTCTGGCCCGACCCGCCGGCCCTCGCCGAGCCCTCCACCGGACTCACCATGGGTGAGCACTGCGAGCTGATGGTCAAAGAATGGTCCATCGGCCGCCGGGAACAGGACGCGCTCGCCTGCCGCAGCCATCACAATGCCCATGCCGCCACCGAGGATGGCCGGCTACCCGCCGAGATCGCGGCTCTGGACGGTATTCAGCGGGACGGTCTCATCCGTTCCGATACCAGCGTCGAGCAGCTTGCCGGCTTGCGTCCCGTGTTCGACCCGTCACCGGCAGGCACCATCACCGCCGGAAGTTCGAGCCCGCTCACCGACGGCGCTGCCTCGCTGCTGCTCATGTCGGAGGAGCACGCGAGTCACGAAGGCCGTGAGCCGTTGGCCTTCGTCAAGGCCATGGTGAACGCCAGCATCGATCCGGGGGACGGTCTGCTCATGGGGCCGGGGGTCGCAGTGCCGCAATTACTCGACCAGACCGGGCTCAGCCTTGCCGACATGGATGTGGTGGAGATGCACGAGGCCTTTGCGGGTCAGGTATTGTGCAATCTCAAAGCCTGGGAACTAGGCTGGAAGTGGCCGGCCATCGGCCGGGTGGCGCAAGCGCAGCTGAATCCCCTGGGAAGCTCCATCGCCGTCGGGCATCCGTTCGCAGCCACCGGCGCGCGTATCGTCCTGACCCTGGCCAACGAGCTCCGGCGCCGCTCGGGGCGCTACGGCCTGGTGAGCATCTGCGGCGCCGGCGCGACGGCCGTAGCGATGATTCTCGAGCGGCCGTAATGCGTTCGGGCATTCCAAGTGAGCAGAGATTTCGCATAGCCTACCGATGAACACAACCGAATCCACCCTGCGGCTCGAACGCCGCGATGACGGTGTGGCGGTCCTGTGGGTGGACGACACCCGCGAGCCCGTGAACACGTTGAAAGCCGAGCTCGCCGCCGAGTTCGAACAAGTGCTGGATGCGCTCCAGGATTCCTCCGCCGCCAAGGCGCTGGTCATTATTTCCGCCAAGCCCGACAACTTCATCGCCGGCGCCAATCTGGAAATGCTGCAGTCGGTAAAGAGCATTGCAGAAGGCCGCGAGCTGGCCGAGCTTTCCCAGGCCATGCAGCGGCGCCTGGCTTCGTTGCCCATGCCGGTAGTGGCAGCGATACACGGTAGTTGCCTGGGGGGCGGGTTGGAGCTCGCGCTCGCCGCCGACGGGCGCGTCGCGAGCAACGATCCTGCAACGCGACTTGGCGTTCCGGAAGTGCAACTGGGCCTGCTCCCCGGGGGCGGGGGTACCCAACGCCTGCCGCGCCTGGTCGGATTGGCGCCAGCGCTGCGCCTGCTTCTGACCGGTCGCCAGCTGGGCGCCGACGAAGCGTTGGCCCTCGGACTCGTGGACGCGGTGGTGGACCAGGAGCGGCTTTTGGATACGGCCGTCGAACGGGGTCTCTCCATGCGCGGTCTGCACCGCCGGGCTGGACGCTCGCTGGTCTCGTCGCCGGTGGCGTCACCGTTCAACCGGCGAGGTCTCTTACAGCTGCTGGTGGCGCGAAATCCCATCGGCAGGCAGTTGCTGTTCGCCCGGGTGCACCGTCAGACCATGGCCAAGACGCGGGGTAACTATCCTGCCCCCGAGCGCATCATCGAGGTTGTACGAAAGGGGTTCGAGCAGGGCATCAGCGCCGGATTCGCGGCCGAAGCGCGGGCCTTCGGCGAGCTGGTGGTAAGTCCCCAGTCCCGCCAACTGGTGCACATGTTCTTCGCCACCCGCGAACTCGCCAGGGACACCGGCGTCGACGAGCCGCAATCGGACGCGCAAATGCAAACGCGGGACGTGGAGGCGGTGGGGTTGCTGGGTGCGGGACTCATGGGCGTCGGTATCGCGTACTTGTGCGCGGCCAGGGCCGGCACGCGAGTGTCCATCAGGGAACGGGATCAGGAGAGTCTGGACCAGGGCATGCAGCGCTTACGGGATCTCGTCGACGGGCGGGTGCGGCGCGGGCGCATGACCAGCGGCGAAGCCGAGATCGTTCTAGGGCGAATCACCGGCAGCCTGGATTTCACCGCTCTGCGACCGGCGAGTCTCATCATCGAGGCAGTGTTCGAAGATCGGGACCTGAAGCGTCAGTTGCTGGCGGAGGTGGAGGCACTGAATCAGGAGCGGCTCATCTTCGCGTCGAACACGTCGTCGATTCCCATTGCCGAGATTGCCGCCGGAGCCAGGCGGCCCGCCAACGTTATCGGCATGCACTATTTTTCGCCGGCCGATCGCATGCCCCTGCTGGAAGTCGTCGTCACCGAGCAAACGGCGCCCGACGTCACGGCCACCTGTGTCGCCTACGGCAAGCGTCAGGGCAAAACCGTTATCGTCGTACGCGACGGGGCGGGCTTTTACACCTCGCGGATACTGGCGCTGTACCTCAATGAAGCGGCCCGGCTGTTAACCGAGGGCGTCGCCATCGAAAGCCTCGATCGTGCGCTGGTGGATTTCGGGTTTCCGGTCGGTCCCCTGAGCCTGTTGGACGACGTCGGCATCGATGTGGGCTACAAGGTGAGCTGCGTACTGGAGCGTGCCTTCGGCCGCCGCTTTCAACCGCCTGCGGGGCTGCAGAAGCTGTTGGACGAGGGATCCCTCGGCAAGAAAAGTGGACGCGGGTTCTATGTGCACGGCGGCCGGTCGCGGCGGGTCAACGATGCAATCTACGCGCTCCTGGGGGCGCAGCCGACGGACCATGCCGAGACAATCCCCATTGCCGAGCGCTGTGTTCTTCAGATGGTCAACGAGGCGGCCCGGTGCCTGGAGTCCGGGATCCTGCGCTGCGCACGGGACGGCGATATCGGTGCTGTATTCGGCCTCGGATTTCCGCCGTTTCTTGGCGGCCCGTTTCGATACGCCGATGCTCTGGGCGCAAGCCACCTCGTGGGCCGGCTGGAGCATTTCGCCGAGATCCACGGCGAACGCTACCAGCCCGCCGGCATCCTGAGCGGACTTGCAGAGCGCGGCGAGAGCTTTTACGGTGATGGCGCTGCGCAGCGGCAGCAATAGCCGGTCATGCCGGGGCCAAATCGTCGTGCCTCCCGGTCGCCGCGACAAGCCGGCACTCCGACGGTGTTGCCCACCCGTCCAATGGTTCCATCGTGAACCGCTGGTGCGGCGCTGGCTCGGCTTCGTTGCGTCGTAGCGTCCTGTCAATCACGGCCGAGTGAGGCTAGTCTCTGGCAGGCATGAATTCGTCCGCATCCAGGATACTGACCGGCCTCGTGGGTCTTCTGATAGCCGTTGGCGCTCAGGGTGGCGCGCTGAAGCTGGACCGCGAACCCCTGCAAGGGGCTCTGATTATCGGCCGTACCGAACCCGGAACCACCGTGACCATCGATGGAAGCGCCGTGCGCGTGTCGGACGACGGCGTGTTTCTGCTGGGCTTCGGCCGCGATGCACCTTCAAGAGTGCGCTTGGCTGCGGATTTCCCCGACGGCAGCCGTGCTCACCGCGACCTCCAGGTGGCGCAACGCAGCTACGAGGTGCAGCGCGTCGACGGTCTTCCGCCGAGAAAGGTGTCTCCCAGTGAGGAGGACATGGTACGCATCCGGCATGACATCGCCCTGGTGAAGAAGGCGCGTGCCCACGACGATCCGCGTGAGGATTTCCTGGGAGGGTTCGAGTGGCCCGTGAAGGGCCGCATCAGCGGCGTATACGGCAGCCAGCGGGTTCTCAACGGGAAGCCCAGGCGGCCGCATTTCGGTGTCGACGTCGCGGCGCCGGTGGGTGCCATCGTGCGCGCACCGGCGGACGGTCTGGTAACTCTTGCCCATAGCGATATGTTCTTTTCGGGCGGCACCCTGATTGTCGATCACGGGCACGGGCTTTCGTCCAGCTTCCTTCATCTGAGCGCAATTCTGGTGAAGGAAGGCGACTTCATCCGTCAGGGTGACTCGATTGCCAAAGTTGGCGCCACCGGGCGCGTCAGCGGGCCGCACCTGGACTGGCGCATGAATCTTCTTGGCAATCGGCTGGACCCCCAGCTTCTGGTGGGTCCCATGGCGCCTCAGTAGGTACCCGTTACGCGGTTTCGGCCAGGAGGCTGTCCACGGCGGCCGCCAGATCGTCGTAGCTCTCGAGATCTTCGCGGGTCTCGGCGACGCTCTTGTCGTCGTCCGCGCCAGTGCGCAGAAAAATGGCTCGCGCGCCCGCTGCCCGGGCAGCCTCGATGGTTGCCATGGTGTTGCCAATCACCGGCACGGTGCCCAGCGACATTCGCAGGCGCGCGGCGATCTCCAGCAACATTCCGGGACTCGGCATCATGCACTCGCACTTGTCCTTGGGCAGACACGAGCAGAAGAACACCGCGTCCACGCCACCGCCGGCCTCGAGAAGCTCCTGCTGCATTTTGTGGTGGATCGAATTGAGTGTTTCGATGTTGAGGATTTTTCGCCGCAGGCCGGGTTGATTACTGGCGACGACGATTCGGTAGCCGGCGCCATTGAGTCGCGCAATCGCCTCCAGACTGCCAGGGATGGCCTGCCACTCGTGCTCGGATGTGATGGCGGCGCCGGAGTCGACGTTGATGATACCGTCCCGATCGAGAATCACCAGCTGCACGTGTGGCCCTCCGCGTGGCCGTGTCACGAGGCGCATGCCTTTCAGCGCCGATTGTAATGAAATCGGTCGCCTGAGGTATAGTACCCGGCTTTGACAAAGCCTCGGAATCGGCGCTCGAATCTCGAGCGGGGAGAATGCCATGCCGGCGGACAATCGTGAACTCAAGCGTGCCGGATTGAAGGCGACAGTGCCGCGACTCAAGATTCTCGAGATTCTGGAAACCTCGGGCAAGCATCATTTGAGCGCCGAGGACGTCTACCGGGAGCTGTTGGAAGCTGGCGACGACGTGGGCCTCGCAACCATTTATCGGGTCCTTACCCAGTTCGAGTCGGCGGGTCTGGTCAGCCGGCATCATTTCGAGTCCGGTCATGCGGTTTTTGAGCTGGAACGCGGTCACCATCATGATCACGTCGTTTGTGTTCAGTGTGGAAAGGTCGAGGAGTTCTTCGACCAGGCCATCGAAGATCGCCAGAAGCTGGTGGCTGGAAAGATGGGCTATGAGATCCAGGATCATTCTCTGGTGATTTATGGGAATTGCAGTAAGCCGAACTGTCCCGGCAGATCCCGCTGACGGTCACTTTTTCGGCAATTCATCGATTAGCCGTTCCCGAATCCAGAATCCATGAGCATTCAACTCTACAATACGCTCACAGGCCGCAAGGAAGTGTTTGTACCCGGCGACGCCGCGCGGGTCACGATGTACGTTTGCGGACCTACGGTCTACAGCTTTCCACATATCGGTAACGCCCGGCCACCGGTGGTTTTCGATCTTCTCTACCGGGTTCTCGCGCGGCGATATCCGAAAGTGATTTATGCGCGCAACATCACGGATCTGGATGACAAGATCAACGCCGCGGCGAAGGAGGCCGGTGTTCCCATCGACGCCATCACCTCCAAGTACGCCGCGATTTTTCATAAGGACATGGCGGCGCTCGGCGTGCCGTTACCGACGATCGAGCCTCGCGCCACCGAGCACATCGACCAGATGGTTTTGATGATCGAGACACTGATCGAAAAAGATCATGCTTATGAAGCCGATGGTCATGTTCTGTTTCACGTGCCTTCTTTCCCGGAATACGGAAGGCTGTCCAGGCAGGACCGTGAAAAGATCATCGACGGCGCCCGAGTCGAGGTAGCTCCGTACAAGCGCGACCCCGCCGATTTCGTGCTCTGGAAGCCGTCGACGATGGACCTGCCCGGCTGGGATAGCCCATGGGGCCGTGGCCGTCCGGGATGGCACCTGGAGTGCACCTGCATGATCGAAGAGCATCTGGGCACCACCGTCGATATTCACGGTGGCGGCAGCGATCTGGTGTTTCCTCACCACGAGAACGAGATCGCACAAGGCGTCTGCGCCCACGACGGCGAGCCCTTCAGCCGCTACTGGATGCACGTGGGTTTCGTCAACGTGGACAAGGAAAAAATGTCCAAGTCACTGGGCAATGTGTTGCTGGTCCGGGATCTGCTCGCGGAAGCGCCCGGCGAAGCCATACGCCTGGCTTTGTTGAGCGCGCACTACCGCAGCCCTGTGGACTGGACGTCGGATACGCTGGATCAGTCCGCCCGCACCCTGGACCGTCTTTACGGTGCGCTGCGCGATTTGCAGGATGTGGAAGTGGGTGATCCCAGCGACGACGATTTGCCGGGAGAGTTCGTCGCGGCCCTGGAGGACGATCTCGACACCCGTCGGGCGCTGGCCATTCTTTTCGATCTACGCCGCTCGGCACGCCGCACCAGCGACCCGGGCGAACGTGCGATTATCAAGAAGAAACTACTGGCGTGTGCCGGCATGCTGGGGATCGGTCAACGAGATCCAGACGACTGGCTGCTCGAACGCTTCGGTCAAGTAGACGATATTGAAGAGATAGAACGGCTGATCGCGGAGCGCGAGGAAGCGCGTCACGCGCGGGATTTCGCCAAGGCAGACCGAATTCGCGACGCGCTTGTTACGCGCGGCATTGTGTTGGAAGACGGGGCGGGAGGCACGCGCTGGCGAGTCGGGGCCGACGCGGCGACGCTGGACGAGGAGGAGCAGGGCGGGTGATGGGAAGATTCGTAGGCGCCATCTTGCGCGGGCTCATACGCGCCTATCAGTTGCTGATCGCGCCAGTCCTCGGCCCCCGGTGCCGGCATTTGCCGAGCTGCTCGGAGTACACCTCGGAAGCCATCGCGCTGCATGGACCGGTGCGCGGTGGCTGGATGGGACTATGCCGAATCGTGCGCTGTAACCCGTGGGGCACCAGCGGCTACGACCCGGTCCCGGGAAGTGACGGTGCGCACACCGGCGACCGTGCCCGGCACGCGCCATGAGGGCATTTCCGTGACCGCCGCCTGGTCGCCCGACGGGTGGCGCGCGCTGGATGTGCGCCAGGCGCCCGATTATCCCGACGCCTCCCATTGTGCTCGGATCGAAGATCGCCTGAAGGGTTATCCACCGCTGGTCTTCGCCGGAGAGGCGCGCAATCTCACCGGCGCTCTCGCGGAAGTCGCCGACGGACGCGCGTTTCTTCTGCAGGGCGGTGATTGCGCCGAGAGTTTCGCCGAGTTTCATCCGGACAATATCCGCGACTCGTTTCGCGTGTTGCTGCAGATGGCGGTAATTCTTACCTTCGGGGCGGCCTGTCCGGTGGTAAAGGTGGGCCGGCTCGCCGGGCAATTCGCGAAGCCCCGTTCGAAGTCCACCGAGACCCGCGACGGCTGTGAGTTGCCTTCCTACCGGGGAGATATCGTCAACGGCATCGAGTTCACTCGCGAAGCGCGCGTGCCTGATCCTGAACGGATGCTGCAGGCCTACTCTCAGGCAGCCGCGACATTGAACCTGTTGCGCGCTTTCGCCCAGGGGGGATACGCGGATCTTCACCACGTGCATCGTTGGAACATGGATTTTGTAGCCGGACATGCCGCGGGCGAGCGCTATCGAGACATGGCCGATCGTATCGCAGAGGCTCTGTCGTTCATGGAGGCTTGCGGCATCGATTCCAGCAATGCCCCGGCGCTTCAGCAAACGCGCTTTTACACGTCACACGAGGCGCTTCTGCTCGGTTACGAGGAATCGATGACCCGTATCGATTCGACCACCGGCGATTGGTACGACACTTCCGGTCACATGCTCTGGATCGGTGATCGCACCCGGCAGGTTGATGGCGCGCACGTGGAATTCTTGCGCGGCGTCGAAAATCCGATTGGCGTCAAGGTCGGTCCCACCATGACGATCAAGGATCTGCTCGCGCTCATCGACGTGCTGAATCCGGACAATGTGCCGGGTCGCATGACACTCATCAGCCGCATGGGAGCGGAGGCAGTACGCGCCAAGCTGCCCCCGCTCGTTCGTGCGGTGAAAGCCGCGGGCCGCCGCGTCGTCTGGTCATGCGATCCCATGCATGGCAATACGGTGAAGTCGGCGATCGGCTTCAAAACACGGGACTTCCAGAGCATACTGGACGAGGTGAGCGGATTTTTCGACGTGCATCTGGCGGAAGGTACCCATGCGGGCGGGATTCACGTGGAAATGACCGGCCAGAACGTTACCGAGTGCATCGGCGGAGGACAACAGATCTCGGAACAGGACTTGAGCGACCGCTACCACACCCACTGCGACCCGCGTCTGAATGCGAGCCAGAGTCTCGAGCTCGCGTTCCTGACCGCACAAATGTTGCGAACCGAACGTGAGAAGGAATCATGAGCGTAGATAAACACCTGTTGGAGATTCTCGTTTGTCCCGTAACCAAAACCCCCGTCAAGTTGCTGGCGAAGGACAAGCTTGCCATCCTCAATCGTGAAGTGGACCAGGGAGCCGTGGCATATGTAGATGGAAGCCCGGTAGAAGGACCATTGGACGAGGCCCTGATTACCGAGGACGGACGCACGCTCTATCGTGTCAGCGACGGAATTCCCGTCATGCTGGAAGAGCAGGGCATATCCGCGAAGCAGGTACCGGGGTGGTAGGTAAAAAAGGGGACGCACTTATTTTTTCCGTAGGAAAAAATAAGTGCGTCCCCTTTTTTACCCTAGTCCCCGAGCAGCTCGGTGCGCACGAGTTCTATGCCGAATCCCGCCAGTCCGATGTAGGTTCTGCGGCGGGTAGCGAGCAGCGTAATCGACGACACGCCGAGCTCACGTAGAATCTGCGCGCCGACGCCGACTTCACGCCAATCCCTGGCCCGCGTGGCTTCACTCGCCGATTCGTCCTCGCTGGTGGCGCGCAATTCGCTCAGCGTCCAGGCGGGAACACCCGACGATCCTTCCCGCAGGTAAAGCAGGATCCCACGGCCGTCGGCCTGAAAACGTTTCAATGCTCTGGAGATGACATCGTCACTCGCCGTCGACGGGCGCGCGAACACGTCTTCGATGATGTTTTCACGGTGAATGCGTACGGGCACCGCGGTTCCGTCGTTGACGTCGCCGAAGATCAGCGCCAGATGCTGTACGGAATCGAAGGGCGTCGAGTACGCGACACCTCTTGCAGTGCCTATCTCCGTTTTCACATCAAACTCCGCAACCCGTTCCACCAGACGTTCGCGCCGCTGGCGATAGGCGATGATGTCGGCGATAGAGACAATCTTCAGGCCGTGTTCCTCCGCAAACTGGAGCAATTCGGGTAGTCGCTTGACGGTACCGTCGTCGTTGACCAGCTCCGCGAGGACGCCCACCGGCGCGAGCCCGGCGAGGTCCGCCAAGTCCACCGCGGCCTCAGTGTGGCCCGACCGGGTGAGCACACCACCCTTCTTGGCGATCAGCGGGAACACGTGGCCGGGGCGTACGAAATCTTCTCCTGCGACATTGTCATTGGCGAGCGCGCGCAGGGTCGAGGTGCGCTCTTCGGCAGAAATTCCGGTGGTGAGGCCGGCGCGGTAGTCCACCGACACCGTGAAAGCCGTCTGCATAGGCGCATCGTTATCGGAAACCATGCTGTTCAAGTGCAGACGCCGGGCCTCATCGTAGGTGACCGGCGCGCAGACGATGCCGCTGGTGTGGCGAATGATGAATGCCACCTGCTCGGCGGTGGCCCGTGACGCGGCCATGACCAGGTCGCCTTCGTTTTCGCGATCCGCATCGTCGACGACGATGACCATTTTGCCGGCCGCAATCGCGTTCACGGCGTCCTCGACGGTGTTGAACATCGTGGTCGTGCCTTGCGCGGTAACGGTTCGCGGCGCTGGTGTGTCGGGCGCCATCTGCTTCGTCTTGTCGATCACAATACCAGCTTCAATGTGGGATTCTCAGCCCGCAGCGCGGGCCTTGCTGGCCGCGATCCGTTTCTGCTCCACCGCATCGGCAAGCTCCTTGAGCATCTCCCGGGTATCTTCCCAGCCGATGCAGGCATCCGTGATGCTCTGACCGTAGACCAGTGGTTTTCCGGGTAATACATCCTGCCTTCCGGCCTGGAGGTTACTTTCGATCATCACACCCATGATGCGGTCTTCTCCGCCGGCGATCTGGCCGGACACGTCACGACAGACATCGCGCTGGCGCTCGTGTTGCTTGTTGCTGTTGGCATGGCTGAAGTCGATCATCAATCGATCACTCAAGCCCGCGCCCGCGAGGGCGTGACCAGCAGCATCGACACTGGCGGTATCGAAGTTGGGTTTCTTGCCGCCACGCAGAATCAGGTGCGTGTCCTCGTTGCCGCTGGTGAAAAAAATCGCTGAATTCGCGGCCATCGTGAATGAAAGAAAGTGGTGCGGGTGGCGGGCCGCGCGAATCGCATCCAAGGCAATCTGGATATCGCCATTGGTACCGTTCTTGAATCCGACCGGACAGGAAAGCCCCGAAGCGAGCTCGCGGTGCACCTGGCTCTCCGTGGTACGCGCGCCGATGGCGCCCCAGCTGATGAGATCGGTGAAGTACTGCGGCGTGACGATATCGAGAAACTCGCTGCCGGCCGGTACTCCCGCATCGTTCAGATCGAGAAGCAGCTTGCGCGCGCTGCGCAATCCCTTGTTGATGTTGAAGCTTCCGTCGAGATCGGGATCGTTGATGAGGCCCTTCCAGCCGACGGTGGTGCGCGGCTTCTCGAAGTACACCCGCATCACGATGATCAATTGCTCGCTGAGCTCGCCGACCAGACCCTCGAGGCCGGTGGCGTACTCCACGGCCGCTTTCGGGTCGTGCACCGAGCACGGCCCGACGATTGTCAGCACGCGGTCGTCCTCGCCGTACAGTAGCTGGTGGATGGCGAGGCGCGTCTCGTGGGTGAGCCTGGCCGCTGCCTCGCTGATGGGGATCTCCTCATGCAGCTGTGCGGGCGGGATGACGTCGTCTATGGACTGGATTCGCAGGTCTTCGGTCTTGAAAGTCATGTGATCGTGGACCATCGGGTACGGCTTTGACCCGGTTCTGGCTCCCTTCTGGTATGTCGTAATGTTCTGATAAATCGGGCGAATGGTGGCGAGATAGTATATCGAATTGCCCGGCTGCCGGAAAAGGCGGGTTCCTTCCCGCGCGCGAGTGCCGCGTCAGTCGCCGGTTGTGCTACCCAGAGTCGAGAATACGCGTTCGGCGGCCTCCAGGGTGGCGTCGATGGCCTGCTCGTCGTGGGCGCTGGATACGAAACCCGTCTCGAACGCTGATGGGGCCAGGTAGACCCCCTCGCGCAACATGCCGTGGAAAAACCGCACGAAGCGGTCCTGATCGCAGGCCATTACCTGGGAGAAGTTGCTGACAGGGTTCTGATCGCTGAAGAACAGACCGAACATGCCGCCCACGTGGTTGGTGGACAGCTCGATGCCTGCCGCCCGTGCACGTTCCACCATCCCCGCGGTCAGCCGCTCGGCGGTGTTGCGGAGATCCTCGTAAAAGCCTTGTTCCTGCACCAGACGCAGGGTCGCAAGCCCGGCCGCCATGGCGACCGGGTTACCTGAGAGCGTGCCTGCCTGGTAGACGGGCCCCAGAGGCGCGATGTGCGCCATGACGTCGGCGCGTCCACCGAATGCGCCGACAGGCATACCGCCGCCGATGACCTTTCCCAGGGTCGTGAGATCGGGCTCGACCCCGTAGAGCGACTGGGCGCCGCCCAGCGCGACGCGAAAACCGGTCATGACCTCGTCGAAGATCAGCAGGCTGCCGTGGGCTTCGCAGCAGCGCCCCAGGGTCTGCAGAAACCCCGGAAGCGGCGGCACGCAGTTCATGTTGCCCGCCACCGGTTCGACGATAACGGCGGCAATATCGTCGCCGTGCCTGGCAAAGGCCGCATCGACCTGCTCCGCGTCGTTGAAATCGAGTGTCACGGTGTGGGCCGCGAGATCCGCGGGGACGCCCGGCGAGGTGGGCACGCCCAGGGTCAATGCGCCTGAGCCTGCCTTGACCAGAAGAGAGTCCGCGTGCCCGTGGTAGCAGCCTTCGAATTTGACGATGGCGTCACGGCCGGTGAATCCGCGCGCCAGTCGAATCGCCGACATGGTCGCCTCGGTGCCCGAGTTGACCATGCGTACCTGCTCCAGCGTCGGCATCAGCGCGCAGACCGTGTCTGCCATCTCCGTCTCGATGGCGGTAGGGGCGCCAAAGCCGAGGCCTCTGGCGGCAGCGTCCTGCACGGCGCGTACCACCTCTGGATGTGCATGGCCGGCGATCATCGGGCCCCATGAGCCGACGTAGTCGATGTAGTGGCGATTGTCCGCGTCTATGAGGTAGGCGCCTTCGCCGCGCTGGAAAAAAACCGGCTCACCGCCGACGGCGCGAAAGGCCCGTACCGGTGAGTTGACGCCGCCGGGAATATGGCGTTGGGCCCGGGCGAACAGCGATTCAGATTGATTCATGTTTGCTCGTCCTGTGCTCGCCCGGCGAACAGGGCTGCGTACTGCCGGGCAGACTCGGCCGGGTCGTCGTGACCGAACACTCCCCGTATCACGGCGAGCAGATCGACCCCGGCGTCCAGAAGCGTTGCGCCGTTTTCCGGTGTGATGCCGCCGATGGCGACGATGGGCAGATAAATGCGCCCGCGCGCCGATTCCACTGTCGCTATTTCAGCTCTTGCAGCATCGGGCTTTGTCGCCGAACCGAACATGCTCCCAAAGGCGACGTAATCGGCGCCATTGCGCTGCGCCGCTTCGGCAAGCCCCAGCTGGTTGTAGCAAGATACTCCGATAATGCAGTGGTTGCCGAGACGCGATCGTGCTGCTGAAAGGTCCGCGTCTTCATGGCCCAGGTGAACGCCGTCGGCATCGGTGTTCAACGCAAGCTCGACATCGTCGTTGACGATCATGGGAACGCCGTGTCGACGGCAGACAGCCACCAGCGTGGCGGCTTCCGTCTGGCGGCGCTCCGCGTCCTTGCTCTTGTCGCGGTATTGAACAACCTTCGCACCCCCGGCAATGGCGCGGACCACGGCCTGTTCCAGGGATCGGCCGGATTGCAGCGCGCTGTCGGTGATGGCGTAGAGTCCGCGCGATGGGAATCTGGTTTTGGTCACTCTAGCCTCGGTTTTCGCGCTCGAAAAAGGCGATGCGGAATGAGCTGCCCCCTGCCCATGGAGGTGGCGTGCTTCAAGCTCGCCAGGGTGTAGTCGAGGGCCTCACCGACCGCCGCCACGGTATCCAGGCCGTGCCCCAGAAGCGCGGCGATGGCCGACGACAGCGTGCAGCCGGAACCGTGGTAACTCCCGGCAAGGCGCTCGCAGTGAAAGGATCGGATCAGGCGCTTGTTCGCGTACAGACGATGCACGACATCCGGCGACGGATCGTGCGTCCCGGTCAGCAACACGAACTCGCAGCCATAGGACAGAAGCTCCTGGGCGGCCGCGTTGAGGGAGTCGGCTTCCGGGGTCAGCAGGCGCGCTTCCACGGTATTCGGTGTTATCACCGTGGCCAGCGGCAGCAACAGCGACACCATGGCGTCGATTTGCTCGTCATCGATCAGTTCCGTGCCGGCAGCGCTCGCACACACGGGATCGATGACCACGGGGGTGTCTTCGTAGTCCTTGAGGATGGTGTGGATCGCGCTGATGGCTTCGACGCTGCCCACGAGCCCCACCTTGAAGGCATCGACCTTGATATCGTCGAGCACCACCCGCGCCTGCTCGATGATGGATATGGCGCTGATCGGCGTGCAACTCTTGACGTCCCGGGTGTCCTGGGCCGTGATGGCGGTGGCCACCGGTAATGCGTGGCCGCCCATGCCGCCAACCGCCTCGATATCGGCTTGAAGCCCGGCGCCGCCGGTTGGATCGAGGCCGGCGAATACCAGCACCGCCGGGCGCTTGGCGCTCGTGCTTTTCATCGCGCCCTATTCTACCATCGCCGTCGCCTTTTCCTGCGGGCCGGCGCAAAGCCAAGGGTGGAAAAGTCGGGAGGGAAAATGAGAGACTATGCCGCTTTCCAGCCCGGGGCGGGGGGGTTATGAAGTCTTATATGTGCGTCATCTGTGGGTTCGTATACAACGAGGCGGATGGTCTTCCGGACGAGGGCATCGCCGCCGGCACCAAGTGGGAGGACGTGCCGCCGAACTGGGTGTGTCCGGACTGCGGGGCGCGCAAGGAAGACTTCGAGATGGTGGAGATCTGATGCCGGGTAAGGCCAGTTCTGAGACGCAATCTGTTGTCCGGATCCCGGCCTCGGCGTATAGTCGAACCATTGAGTTGACAAAAGGATTACATCATGAGCGTTGAAAACGCCGTCGAATACAGTCATGAGGTAGGTGCCGATGACGTTACCATCACACCGATTGCCAGCGAGCAGCTGGCGGATCTGTTCAAGGGCATCGATGATGATGACATAGAGGCAATCCGCGTCTACGTCGCCGGTGGCGGTTGTGGCGGCATGACTTACGGCATGACCTTTACGGACCGCAAGTCCGAGTACGACAAGGTGCTGAAGGGCGATGGCTATCTGTGTTACGTCGATGTGGTGGCGCTGGGCTTTTTGCGCGGTGTCGAGATCGACTACGCGACCCGCGACACCGGTGCCACGTTCGTTTTCAACAACGTCTTTCAGCAGACCGGTGGCAGCGGCACGTGTGGCGCTTGTGGTGCCGCAGTGGGTGCCGGCGAGGGTTGCGCCTGAACCCGGAAGAAGCCGCCCTTTCGGCGTCTCCCGGCCGGGACGTTACCCCTCGGGTGCTCCTGGTCGCTCACCATCAGAGTTATCGCGTACCGGCTTACCAGATGGCCGCGGCCGCGCTTGGCGTGCGGCTCGTGGTCGCCTCGCAAGGCCGCCATTCGGTCATCCCCGAAATTGCCGATGGGCTTCATGTCGAGTTCGAGAATGTTCCTGAGGCGGTGGAGCGCATTGTCGACAGCGCATCCCGCGAGTCCTTCAACGCCGTCGTCGCCAGTGACGATCTGACCCTGGAGGTCGCGACCCGCGCGGCCGCCGCGCTCGAACTGCCGCACAATCCGTTGTCGGCGGTGTGTGCGGCGCGGCGCAAGGATCTTGCCCGGGATGCGCTACGGGCGGCCGGGCTTCCGGTTCCGCGCTTCAGATGCCTGAATTTGACCCAGCCTCTTGCAGCGCAGATTTCCGGACTGGACTACCCCTGTGTCATCAAGCCGCTGGCCATGGCGGCGAGCCGCGGTGTTATCCGTGTCGATTCCGCCGACGAGTTGCAGCGCATGCTGCCGCGGGCGGCCGCCATCGTCGCAGAGGCCGTGGTGCCCGATGAGCGGGAGCGGGTACTGGTGGAATCCTTTCTTCCGGGGACCGAAATCGCCATCGAAGGTTTGCTCAGGGCCGGTCGACTGCACGTACTGGCGGTGTTCGACAAGCCCGAGCCCCTGGATGGTCCGTTTTTCGAGGAGAGCTACTACATCACGCCTTCGCGCTTACCGCGGCCGCTTCTCGATTGTGCCATAGAGCGACTTACCCAAGCGTGTGCCGCCTACGGTTTGCGTGAAGGTCCCGTGCACGGGGAGCTGCGGCTGCACGCAGGCGAAGCCTGGGTTCTGGAGGTGGCCGCCCGCACCATCGGCGGGGACTGTGCGCGCCTGCTGTCCTTCGGTGCCGGCCGCAGTCTGGAAGAGCTGGTGCTGCGCCACGCTCTCGGCTGGCCTCTGGATCTGAATCCCCGCGATGGTGCTGCCGGTGTGCTCATGATTCCGACGCCAGGTGCCGGGACGCTGCGGCGCGTGGAGGGTGTGCTGGCAGCCCAACAAGTGCACGGTATCGACGATTTGATGATTGCGGTGCGCGAGGGCTACGAGCTCGTGCCGCTGCCCGAAGGCGGCGCCTATCTGGGGTTCATGTTCGCCCGCGCCGACACACCGGAGGAAGTGGAGAGCGCGCTTCGCGAAGCCCACGATTGCCTCAACATCGTCATCGCCCCGTCGCTACCAGTGGTAAGCGTAGCTTCGTAGGTTGGGCATTATTTCTTGGCGCCAGCCTGAAATCCCTGAGGCAGGTTACCCATGTCGCCCTCACCGAACAAAAAGCCGAGCATGTGCTGCTCGATGACCTCGATGCTGCTCGGGTCGGCGCTGTTCAGCTGATTCTCGTTGATGATCATCTGCAGGCGTTGCAGCCACTCGGACCATCCCTCTTTCGACACGTTTTCGTAGATGCGCGTGCCGATGTCGCCGGGATGGGGAGGCTCGTCGAGACCTTCCGCCTCGCGTTTCAGAACCACACATTCGATCATTCGCGCCATATTCTGCTCCAGACCCCTCAAAATGGTCCGAACCGGCTCGTCACAGTGGCTTGACCACAACCAGGATGATCACGGCAATCAGTATGACGGCAGGAACTTCATTCAATATCCTGAAAAAACGATGCCCGTGGCGATTACGATCGTCGCGAAAATCGAACATCAGTTTACCGCAAAGCACGTGAAAAGCGATCAATACCCCCACCAGGAACAATTTCAGATGTAACCAAAGGCTTGCCGAGTACGCGGACCACGCGTAATCGAACAACAGCCACAGGCCGAAAACTAAAGCCCCGGCGCCACCGACAGTGGTAATGGCGAAGAGCTTGCGCTCCATCGCCTTGAAACGCTCTATGCCTATCACGTCGTTGCTCATGGCGTGGTAGACGAACAGCCGCGGCAGATAAAGCAGCCCCGCGTACCACATGATGACGAAAATCAAGTGAAACGATTTGATCCAGAGCATGTTTTCCAGGGCTCCCGTCGTCAGCAAACCTAGCGCGCCGCGGCCTGGGTATTCTGCCGCAGCGACCCCGGTATTCTCAGGGTCATGGCCGCCTTGGCGGACTCCCGTTGATGCCCCTGAGGTCCCGGAAATGGGCCTCGCGTTGACAGTAATCAGGCCAGGGGCCAGGCTTTTTGAAGCATAGATTTAGGTTGTTGCGAATTATAACAACAACGACCGTCACACATATTCAGCGGCCCCGGCCGCTTTTTTGTTGCCCGGCGGGCCCCCGGGAGAGCCCCTGGGAGAGCTCCCGGGAGAGCCAATTGACGCTTCTCCTGCGTTACCAAAATCCAACACGGTCAAGACCTTAGAGAGTCTCCCGCAGCTTCTTTCACTCTGCTACCATCATTCAATCGGTCAGTATAAGGGTCTCACCACAAGCTCATGATTCGCGTTGCCATAGTCGGCGGGACCGGTTACACCGGCGTCGAGCTGTTACGTCTGCTCGCCTCCCACCCGGAGGCCGAGGTCGTTGCCGTGACCTCCCGGGGAGAAGCCACCCGTCGTGTCGACGACATGTTCCCGAGCCTGCGCGGGATCGTGGATCTGGAGTACTGCGATCCGGCTTCCAGTCCGCTCCAGGACTGCGACATGGTGTTTTTTGCGACGCCCAACGGTACCGCCATGCACCAGGCCAAGGCGCTGCTCGATGGCGGGTCCCGGGTCGTGGATCTGGCTGCCGACTTTCGCCTCAAGGACCTGGACCAGTGGCAGCAGTGGTACGGAATGCCCCACGCGGCGCCGGAGTTGGTGGAAGAAGCGGTCTACGGGCTGCCCGAGCTGAACCGGCCGGCCATCCGCGAGGCGCGCCTGGTTGCCAATCCCGGCTGCTATCCGACGGCCGTGCTGCTGGGGTTCCTGCCGCTGCTCGAGAACGACCTGGTGGACCCCCAGGGACTCATTGCCGATGCCAAGTCCGGGGTCAGCGGGGCGGGACGCAAGGCCGTTCTCGCGACACAGTTTTGCGAGGCGGGTGACAATTTTAAGGCTTACTCGGTGGCCGGTCACCGCCATCAGGCCGAAATCGTGCAAGGGCTGAGTTCGGTCACAGGTCACGACATCGGCGTCACGTTTGTGCCACATTTAGTTCCGATGTTGCGCGGATTACACGCCACCTTGTATGCGCGCCTGAAAGATCCGGACGTGGACTTACAGGAAGTCTACGAGCGCCGCTACCGGGAAGAGCCGTTCGTGGATGTAATGCTTCCCGGAAGTCATCCCGATACACGTAGTGTGCGGGGAGCCAATGTGTGCCGAATGGCCTGGCATCGCCCGGGCGGCGGCGACACGGTGGTGGTCTTGAGCGTAGAGGACAACCTCGTCAAAGGCGCCGCCGGGCAGGCGGTTCAGAACATGAACATCATGTTCGGGCTCGACGAGCGGCTGGGTCTCACGCCGACGGCGCTGGTCCCGTGAGCGGCGTGGCCGGGCACGGGATTCGGTAATGCGCGTGAGGACGCAGGTCATTCGCCAGCACCGCCCGGTGAGAGATTTGATCATCGCGGGTGTCGCAGTGCTCGCGATCGGCGCCTCGGCATACGCGCTCTACATGAATGCCAGCGCCTGGGCGCAGGAAGAATTGTCGGTCTTGAGCGAGGAACGTGACGAGCGGATGATCACCGTCGAAGCTCTACGTGAGGGAAATACAGCTCTTCGCGAGCGCGTGGCGATTCTCGAGCGTGCGCAGCAAGTGGAAGGAAAGGCCTACGAGGACGTCGATGTGCACCTTCGCGGTCTGCAGGACGAGGTGCTGGCGCTCAAAGAAGAGATTGCCTTTTATCGCGGCATCGTGTCCGCAGGTAAGGAAAAGGGTCTGAAGATTCAGACTTTCGTAGTAGATAAGGAAAGCTCTTCCGGTGCCTACCGATTCCAGTTAGTGCTTACCCAGCATCTGAAACGGGTCAGGATGATCTCGGGCACCGTCAAATTGAATATCGTGGATGAACAGAACGGAAAGCCCAGGCGTTTGCTGCTGAGTGACATGTCCGGTCAACAGGCGAATTCCTTGAAGTTCGAGTTCAAATTTTTTCAGCGTATCGAGGGCCGATTCACATTGCCGGATGGCTTTAAACCAGACCGACTGCAGATACAGGTGGTGTCCAGAGGTAAGAGGCCGGCAAGTGTCGAAAAGTCATTCGAATGGCAAGGCATTACAGGTTAAGAGAGCCCCACTGATGTTTGCAAACAGAAGAAGGATCAAGTCAACCAAGATCGACACCCTCATAGGCCGCAAGAGCGAGATGCTCGGGGACGTGCGATTCGCCGGCGGCCTGCACGTGGACGGAACCGTCAAAGGTAACGTCGTTGCCGAGGAAGACACACAATCGGTGCTGACTCTCAGTGAGACCGGCACCATCGAAGGCGAGGTAAGAGTGCCGAACATCGTTCTCAATGGCACCGTCATCGGTGACGTGCATGCCAGGCAGCATATCGAGCTGGCGCCCAACGCGCGTGTCACCGGGAACGTGTATTACAGTCTCATCGAGATGGCCATGGGGGCCGAGGTCAACGGCAATCTGGTACACGTGGCCGAGGACATGGAAGCGCCCCTGCAGCTTGGCCACGCGCCGCGATTCGGACTGGCCGAAGGGTCCTGATCCACTCTTAAGCCGTATAAATACCGCCGAGAATTACCGGGTGGTTGGCCCCGGTCACGGTGGGCAGGTTCCCCGGCAGACCGTCCATGGTTCGTGCCGCCAGCCACGCGAAGGCGGCCGCCTCCACCCAGTCCGGGTCAAATCCGATACTCATCGTCGAGCGCACATCGATGGGCCGAAGATGCTCCGCGAGCCGTTCCATGGTCAGCGGATTGTGCACGCCCCCGCCGCAAACCAGTATCTCGCAGGCTTCGGGCGCGTGCTTGGCGATAGCCTCGGCGATAGTCACGGCGGTGAGCTCGCACAGCGTGCGCTGGACGTCCTCGGCAGCCACCTCTTCGCCCAGCCGCCCCAGATTCCCGTCGAGCCAGGACAGGTTGAACAGCTCCCGGCCGGTGCTCTTGGGTGGCGCAATGGCGAAGTACGGTTCCGTCTGGAGCAGTTCCAGAAGTTGCTGGTGGCATTTCCCCGAGCGCGCCCATACGCCGTCCGCATCCATGTCGACGCTTCGTACCCGGCCTGCCCAGACGTCCATCAACGTGTTTCCGGGTCCCGTGTCGAAGCCGGTTGCGGACAGAGCATCGTCCGCCGGCAACAGGGTCAGATTTCCGATGCCGCCGATATTGACGACCACGCGATCATGGTCTGCGGTGCGAAACGCCGCGGCGTGAAATGCGGGCGCGAGCGGTGCTCCCTGGCCGCCGGCAGCGAGATCCCGGCGCCGCAGATCCGCGACCGTGGTGATTCCGGTTCGCTCGGCGATGATGTTGGGATCGCCGATCTGCACGGTGCACGGAAACTCGGAGTCCGGTGCGTGATACACGGTTTGCCCGTGGCTGCCGATGGCGCGTATCTTGGCGGCGTCGACACCGGCTTTCTCGAGCAATGCGCTCGCAGCCCGTGCGAACAGCTCACCGACGCGCACGTCCAGTTGCCAGAACGTGGATCGATCGATGAGCTGGTTATCGATGACCGAGCGCAGCGCCGTTCTCAGCGACTCCGGGATTGGTTCGCCGTGGCAGGCGATGAGCTCGATGCGACGGGGACTCACATCCACGATCGCGGCATCGACGGCATCCGTGCTGGTGCCGGAAATGAGGCCGATGTGGAGAGCCATGGTGGGTGCTTCTAGTCGGTGTCGGTGAGACGTCGCTCGTCCGAGGCCAGAGTGGGGTTGGTGACAACGTTCAGGTGGGCGACCAGGTCGCTGGTTTTTACCAGGAAGTCTTGCTCGTATTCTTTTTCGATGGGCGCCGCCCTCGGAAGCTTCACACTGAGCGGGTTCCGGTGTACGCCGCGGACCCGAAACTCGTAGTGCAGGTGGGGACCGGTGGCGAGTCCGGTGGATCCGATGTAGCCGATGGTTTGCCCCTGGCTCACCCGACTACCCTGGCGTAAGCCTCTGGCGAATCGCGACATGTGTGCGTAGAGCGTCGTGTACACGGCGCCATGGCGCAGCACGATGGTTTTGCCGTAGCCGCCCTTGTAGCCGATGTGGACCACCTTGCCATCACCGGCGGCCTTTATACGTGTACCCCGGGCGGCGGCGTAGTCGACGCCACGGTGGGCACGGAATCTATGCAGCCTCGGGTGCTTGCGGCTGCGTGAGAAGCGTGACGTGATGCGCGTGTAGTTGACGGGCGAGCGCAGAAAAGCCTTGCGGATGCTCACGCCTTCGGGCGTGAAGTAGGTGTGGCGCCCGTCCGGATATTCAAAGCGCACGATGCGCGTGGTGTATCCCCGATTGGTGAATTCCGCGGCAAGGATGGTTCCATCCTTTAGCTTCTCATCGTTCTTGAAAAGCTCCTCGTAAACCACGGCGAAACGGTCGCCCTTGCGAATGTCGAGGGCGAAGTCCACGTCCCAACCGAAGATCTCCACCATCTGCATGATGATCTTGTTCGACAGTCCCGCGCGCTGGCCGGCGACGAACAAGGACGCATCGATGGTGCCGGCCGCCGTCGCCATGTGCCCGTCCAGTGGCACGTCTATGAGCTTGCTGTCATAGCCGATGCCATTGCGTCTAACGTGCAGGGTTCGCGTGTCGTCGAGATGGTGAACGAGCTTCGCGACGCTGTTATCCGCCGTCAGATGAAAGTCCAGTCGCTGACCCGGTACCAGCCGCGTCAACCGCCGCGTGTCTTTGCTGGCTTTTACGATGGCTGCCAGCTCCGCGAGCCGAAAGCCGTTGCTCTTGAAGATGGAGTAGAGGGAATCGCCGTTGCCGATGGAAACCGAGCGACGCCTCAGGGTTGGTGTCGGTTTGTGCAGCTCGACCCAGTCGTTGCTGTTGTCGGGTGCGGTGTTCGGCATGACGACGGCATTTGCGGGCCGTGCCTCCAGGCCGGTGCGGAATGCATCTCCGTCGCGGGCGACATTCAGTGTTTTGCCGCGCGGGCGCGCGTGGCTGAGTCCCTGAACCCGATCCGCCGCATCCGTGTACACGGAAATTTGGTCCCCGGGGCGCAGGCGTGCGAGCACGGCCGTGGATTTTCCTGCCGCCATGATGGCGGCCAGACTTTTTCGCGGCAGGCCTCGGGCTTCGAAAAGCGTGTAAAGGGAGTCGCCCGGGCGCACCGTGATTGCGTGCTCGCGCAGCACCGGCCGGGGCGCCTCTGCCTGCACGGGCTCTTGAATGGCGATGGTCGCGGGTGCCCTGAGCGCCGAGCTCAAGCTGCGGGAATAGCGCAGGCGGATCCTTGGTGCCTCCGGCCAGGGGCTCTGGAGCGATGGGATCGCGCCGATGTTCGTTGCGGATTCCGGGCCGTCCTGCCTGGCGCTCTCCCCAACGACGGTCTCCCGCCCGGCGAGGGATCGGGCAAATTCCCGTTTTCCCTCCACGGGCGCCGCCCCCGTTCCCCGGCTGGAAAGACCGAGAGTGGCCGTGATGACCAGCAGCGCGAATCCGATGGCCGGCAGCTGCCAGCGCCGGCTGTACCGATCATTGCCGGGATAGGAACGCAAGGTCATAGGGTGAGCCCGTCTCTTGTTGCTGGGTTTACTACGGATGAACCTTAATATCGTGTTGTAATTGTTTGAAAATCCAGTCTTTACGGGCAATTACACCTTAGCGTGCGTCGCTACTGGCGTCAATTCTCGGCAATGTTTCCACAGCCTTCCCCTGGGAGTCAAAGTTGTCAGCATATGGGTACTATCGGCCCGTGCAAGCGGGAATTGAGTCGTTCGGGAGGCCGAGTTCGGGTGCTTTGTGACGGAGTTCAAAGGGGCTCTGCCGGTGGTGAGAGCTGGCGCAACCTTCGGGGCGTCCGGTGCCTGTGGTACGCTCCCCCGCCGAACGCTGGCTTGTGGACAATGCTGCTCGATGAATGCTCTCGATGAATGCTCTCGATGAGATCAAACGCGGCTCCGAGGAGATCCTGCTCGAGGGCGAGCTCAACGAAAGGCTGGGCGCAGGCCGGTCCCTGCGGATAAAGGCGGGTTTCGACCCCACGGCGCCGGATCTGCACCTGGGCCACACGGTGCTCATCAACAAGCTGCGTCAGTTCCAGGACCTGGATCATCATGTAATGTTCCTGATCGGGGATTTCACCGGCATGATCGGCGATCCTTCGGGCAAGAACGTGACCCGCCAGCCTTTGAGCGAGGAGGAGATCCGGGACAACGCCCGTACCTATGAGGCGCAGATTTACAAGATTCTCGACCAGGAAAAGACCGAAATCTGCTTCAACTCCACATGGTGGAAGTGCATGGATGCGGCCGGGCTGATCAAGCTCGCGGCCCAGCACACCGTGGCGCGCATGCTCGAGCGCGATGATTTCAACAAGCGCTATAAGTCCGGCCAGGCCATCGCCATACACGAATTTCTCTATCCTCTGGTCCAGGGCTACGATTCGGTGGCCATGAAGGCCGACGTCGAATTGGGAGGCACGGATCAGAAGTTCAACCTGCTGGTCGGGCGCCAGCTCCAGGAACACTTCGGCCAGCCACCCCAGGTCGTTCTGACCATGCCCATCCTCGAGGGCCTGGACGGGGTGCAGAAAATGTCCAAGTCCCTGGGCAACACCATCGGCATCGACGAGCCGCCGAGGGAGATGTTCGGCAAGATCATGTCACTCTCGGACACGCTCATGTGGCGCTACTACGAGCTCCTGTCCCTGGACACCGGCCTCCAGGAGCTCACCGTCATGCAGGCTCGAGCCGACGCCGGCGAGGCGAACCCGAGGGATTTCAAAGTGCGCCTGGGCCGCGAGATCGTCACCCGATTTCACGGCGCGGCGGCCGCCGAGGACGCGGTGAGCGAGTTTCAGCAGCGATTCAAGAAGGGTGAGCTGCCCGAGGACATGCCGGAGTGTGAGGTGAGGGCCCGGGACGGGCGGCTCCCCATCACCAACCTGCTGAAAGAAGCGGCGCTGACCAAGAGCACCACCGAGGCTCGGCGCATGATCGAGCAGGGCGCGGTGCGCATGAATGGTGAGCGGGTGGAGGACCTGAGCCTGAAAATCGACGCCGGTACCACCGGCATATTTCAGGTCGGGAAACGCCGTTTCGCCCGGGTCACTGTCTCATGAAAGAAGTCTTGCAGGGCTATTGACGGGGTGGCGTCCCGGAGTATAATTCCGCTTCTGCCTGCGGTGAGTTGGTCTCGCTCGGGCTCGCTCTTTAAAAATATGGTCAGACAATATGTGTGGGCGCTTGCGTCGGTGATGTGATCTGTTAAAGAGATCAATCGGCGTGAAGCACTCAAAGCCAA
>Ga0255058_10000193_pt1 | contig 35960 bp, 39 predicted proteins | sample Cases_109_9_MG_FD_188637 | JGI IMG/M metagenome (GOLD analysis project Ga0255058, IMG submission 188637) | Seawater microbial communities from Amundsen Gulf, Northwest Territories, Canada - Cases_109_9 | ecosystem: Environmental > Aquatic > Marine > Gulf | place: Canada: Northwest Territories...
CGGGTCACCGGGCTCGGCCTGTTGGCTGCGGCTCAATCGCGCTTCTTCCAGCAACCATTCACGAAAGGCCACCACCCTGGGGCGCTCGGCGGTGATCAGGGGGCAGACGATATAGTAGGCGAAGTGCACCGGGAAGCTGAGATCGAAGGGCCGTATCAGTCGTCCCGCCGCGATGTCATCGGCAACCAGCACATGACCCACCAGCGCCACGCCCTGGCCATCGATGGCGGCCTCCACCGCCATGCTCGCCATGCTGAAGGTGGGTCCGCGACCGAGATCGCAGGAAGCCACGCCGGCGGCCTGCAGCCACATGCGCCAGTCCGGATAGCTGTCGTCCTGATAGGAGGCGGTGTGGTGCAGGAGCGTGTGCCGGCACAGATCCTCGGGCGCCCGCAAGGGATTGTCTCCCTCCAGCAACCGCGGGCTGCACACGGGTATCACCACCTCGTCCATGAGGCAATCCACGCGCATGCCCCGGTAGTCGCCGGCGCCATAACGCACGGCGATGTCGACACCCTCGCGCATCAAATCCACCAGGTGCATGGAGGCGTCCAGGCGCACGTCGTAGCCGGGATGCTTGCGGGTGAAACGATCCAGCCGCGACACCAGCCATTTGGCGCCGAAGGACGGCGGCACGGTGACCGTGAAGGGCCCGCTATCGTCCCGGGCGCGAACCGCCTCCATTGCCTCCGCCAGGCGGTCGAAACCTTCGCGTAGACCCGGCACGCAGGCCTGACCCGCGTCGGTGAGCAGCAGCGAGCGGTTGGCCCGCCGGAACAGCTTGACGCCGAGATGGTCCTCCAAGCCCTTGACCTGATGGCTGACCGCCGCCGGTGTCACGTGCAGCTCCTCGGCGGCGCGGGTCAAGCTCAGATGTCTGGCGGCGGACTCGAAGGCGCGTAGGGCATTCAGCGGCGGGAGATGGCGTTCCATTAATTAGATTTTCTCAATAATAAAAGCAAAACTTCTCGTTTGTGAAAAGTGCTTGTAATAACTACAGTTACACCCAATATCCTAGTATGCATCGTACCCGAAACATTGTCGTATTACACGAGGAAATCTAAAGTGACTATCCAGCGAAATCAAGACCGGCCAGGTGTTGTGCTGTTGCAGCCGGGCGTCCATCGACGGGTCGCCGTTATCGTCGACCGGGGCGACACGGACAACCTGGTTCCCGGCACCAACATGACCATGGATGAGCTCCAGCGCTACCAGCTCCTGGGGCGTCGGCTGCAGGCGCGGGCCACGGCCTCGGCCCTCACCGGCCTCCTCAGGGCTGTCGTCTGGCCCGTGAAAAAGCTCGTGGCCACCTATTGGCGGGTGAGCAGGCAAGCCGCCGCCATACGCCAGCTGGGAGCCCTGGACGACCATCTGCTCAAGGACATCGGCATTCGCCGGGAGAACATCCCGCAAGCGGTGGCGGGCCTCATGAACCGGCCGACGGTCACGGACGCGGCGCAGGCACTGGTGGTGCTGCGAGCGGCCGGCCAGCCGGCGGCCTGCAACGACCCAAATGCTAAAGCGGCCGCCTGAGGGCGGATCGAAACAAAGCACCTGGATCGCAGTTTTCACTTGAAGGACAGGACTATGGAACGATTTGCATCTGCTTACGGCCGCGCGCTGTACCCGCGTCGATACGGGCCTCGCGATGGCATGAATACCGATGGCAGGCCTGGCGGCAGCGGGCAGCCCATGGCGCTCGCGCCGGGGGGCCTGGAACTCGCCATGGCCGCGGGCGTCTACCATGTGGTGGTTGCCGCCGAAGGCTGGTTTGACGGGCTCCGGCAACGACTGGCCGTGTGGCGGGCGAGACCGGAGCACAGGGACAGCGCCACGCCCGTGGGCTGCAGCTGATGCCGGCGGGCGGTCTACCCGGCGGTTGCCACAGGTCCCGACCTGACACACACTGTTGACGATGGAGGGCACCATGGCACGCAGTCAGTCGCCAAGAATCGTGCGCGCAGCGCTGGACCCGCTCTGGCAGAGCATCCGCGAGGAAGTCGCCGGGGACGTCGAGCGCGAGCCCTTGCTGGCGAGCTTTCTGCACACCACGGTGTTGAATCACAAGAGTCTCGAGGATGCCCTGGGCTTTCTGCTGGCGGGCAAGCTCGAGTGCTCGGTGCTGCCGGCGATGCTGCTGCGCGAGCTGATCGTGGACGCGGTGGAAGCGGACGCGAGCATCGGGCGATCGATCCGCGCCGATATTCGCGCCGTTGGCGATCGAGATCCGGCGGCCAAGCGATTCTCGGAGCCTTTCCTCTACTTCAAGGGCTTCCACGCCCTGCAAACCCATCGCGTGGCCCACTGGCTGTGGCACGAGGGTCGCGAAGCACTGGCGCTGTTCCTGCAGAACCGCACCTCGGAAGTGTTCGGCGTCGACATCCACCCCGCGGCCCGCATCGGCGACGGCATCCTCATCGACCATGCCACCAGCGTCGTCATCGGCGAGACCGCCGTCATCGAGGACAACGTGTCGATTCTTCACGAGGTCACCCTGGGCGGCACCGGCAAAGCCGAAGGCGATCGCCATCCCAAGGTACGTCATGGTGTGCTCATCGGCGCCGGCGCGAAGATACTCGGCAATGTGGAAGTGGGCCGCGGCGCCAAGGTCGGTGCCGGCAGCGTGGTGCTGGAAGACGTGCCGCCCCACTGCACGGTTGCCGGTGTCCCGGCGGAGATTATCGGTACCCCGAACGTGGACGAGCCGGCGCTGGAGATGGACCATCGCCTGCCCTGCAACCCCGAATTTGAAGACTGCGGCTGAATGGCGGCTGCCTTCGCCGGTCGACCTACGGTGCTTCCGTTATCCTGAGGTGACCGTCGCGGTCGGCTTCGACAAGATCGCCCGAACGCAGACGCGCACGCTGCGTGGCGCCGATGACTAGAACCGGTACCGCTACGCCGTACAAGGCGGCGGCCACCATGGCGCCCACGGCGACGTTCACGTCGGCCTCCCCGAGCGCGATCCCCACCGGTCCAACGCCCCGGCGAATGGCTTCTGCTATACCACCGGGTGTTCCCGCCGAGCCGCGGCTTTCGGGCAAGATCAGAAAGCGTCCGGCCACGCAACTGCCCCGTTGGGGATGATGGCGATCAACGATTACCCCGGTACGGGCGTCGAAGCCGCCCCAGAAGCTCAAGGGTTCGTCGAGCACCATGGCTTCACCCCGTGCCTCGCCCGGATTGAGCACCTGTGCGCTGAACCCGATACTGTTCAAGAACGCGCACCCCACGTGTCGTCACGCCACAAGCGCTGGTCCCGCCAGACCTCGCCCCGGGCCGCCGACTCGACACACTCCTCCAGGGTTCCGAATACCGACTCCACCGCCAGTAAGCCTGGCGCGTAGTAGGCCCACTTTGCGGAATTGGTCATGACCCGTCCCCGACAACCGCGCACCGCCGGCGTGAAATAAGTGCAGGTATCCACGATCACCCGTACACCGGCCGCTTCCAGAATCTCCATCCAGCCCTCCTTCTCAACCAGGCCAGCTACGTGGCGACTGGTGGAGACGTAGAACAAGGTCCCGTCGTGCACCCGGCGCCCGTCCATCAGTGCAACCAGGCGTGCAAACTCGGTGAAGGAAAAATGCGGTGTGCCGATGGCCACCATCTCGAGCCTGCCGCCTGTGCCCGTGGACAGCGAGTCCCGCGCTTCGATCAGCTCTGCCGGCGAGACGCTGATGTCGTCCTCGGGCGGGGATCCCTGAAAGGCAGTCTCCAGATCCGGCGCCTCCGGAGTCACGCCCACCGCGTGGAACAGTGCCACGGCACCGGAGGCGGCCGCGGCGGCGCTGATGGCCTTGAGCTGATCCTCGTTGCTGTCCAGCGGCAGGCCCAGGATAACCGGCACGCGCGATTGCGCTACCCTTCCGAGTAGATGGCCGAGCACATGGTGGAAGAGATCTTCGCGTCGCAGCTCCTCGGGAATGCGGTCGAGCCGGAACAGCACGCGTCCGCGGCGACCCTCGTCGGTGTGAAGTCCCGAATAGGGCACGCGTCCCACCAGTGCCGCGCAAACGTCCAGATAGTCGCCGTACTTGTTGGTGCGCGCGCCGATCACGGAATTGTAGAAGGTAACAGCATTAGACTCCGAGCCGACGATATGATCCCCTAGGCACGGCCTGCCCGGCAGCTGGTAAGGTGCGCAGGTCCACACCGGCTCGCAGCCCAGCCGTTCATACAGATCCATGAGCAGGCGCGCGCCGCTGACTACCACCGGGTCGTCTTTCTCCGGCCGGATCTGCGTATCGACCTGGCTCACCAGCGACGTGTTGGTCCATGTGGGAACGGCCAGCCGCGCGCCCTTGTCCACCATGAACTGAGCGAAGTCCACATGCGCCTGTCCGTTGTAGAAGCAGGCATCGATGTGCGCGAAGCAAATATCCTGGAGCCTGGCGGCCCCGGAGATCTCGGCTGCCCGCAGCACCACCCGCATGGCGAGCCCCATAGCCTCACCCTCGGCGCCATCGAGCAGCGCGCGATCCCGCTCATGGAGTTGCACCGACATGGTGTCGCTCAAGAATGTCTCCTTTCACGCGGTTGATCGAGCTGCGCATTTCGCCGAGAGTCGCGTCACCCAGTCAATCACGTCACGTCGGCATCGGCAATGAGGAGTTCCCACGCGCGCCTGATCGAGGGACCGGTCGCCGGACACCTGGTGTCCATGACCGTGCCCATGGTCTGGGCGGTCCTCGCTATCATGCTGTTCAACGCCACCGATACCTGGTTCGTTGCACAGCTGGGGGCGCAACCGCTGGCGGCCATGAGCTTCACCTTTCCCGTGATCATGGTGATGACCAGTCTCGGTATCGGCCTGATGGCGGGCACCTCGTCGGTGCTGGCACGGGTGGTCGGCGAGGGCGACATGGGTCAGGTGAGACGCCTGGCGACCGACGCCCTGACCATGGCTTTGATCATATCGCTGGCGCTCAGCGCCGTGGGTATCGCGAGCCTCGACTGGTTGTTCACCCTCATGGGCGCATCGCCGGTCGTGCTGGCCCTGATCCGGGACTACATGTTGGTCTGGTACGCGGGCTTCGTTCTGGTGCTCGTGCCCATGGTGGTCATCGGCGCCGTGCGTGGCACCGGGGAAACCAGGCTGCAGGCACGTCTGATGATGGCCTCGGCGGCCATCAACCTGATTCTGGATCCGCTGCTCATCTTCGGTTGGCTGGGCTTCCCGCGCCTGGAGCTCCAGGGGGCGGCCATGGCCTCTGTGATCGCCCGCCTGGTGACGCTGGCGGCCGGCGCCATCGTCATCCACCGGATGCACCTGCTGTGCTCACCGCTGGCGCCGCCTTCGACGCTGTGGCGATCGTGGAAACGCCTTCTCCACGTGGGGCTGCCCGCCGCGGGCACGAACATCATCATCCCGGTGTCCGCCGGCATTATCATCGCCCTGCTGGCGGCTTACGGGGATCGCGCGGTGGCGGGATACGGCGCGGCCGTTCGCATCGAGGCCCTGACCCTGGTGGTGTTCTTCGCCATGTCGGCGACCATCGGCCCCTTCGTCGGCCAGAACCTCGGCGCCGGCAAACCGGGGCGGATCGTCGAGGCGCTGCGTCACAGCGCGCGGTTCTGCCTGGCGCTGGGGGTGGTGGTCGCCATCGTGCTGGGCCTGCTTGCACCGCAGTTGAGCCGCCTGTTCAGCGATGACGCCGAAGTCATCGGCGTAACCACCACCTATCTGCGCATCGTGCCCTGGAGCTACGGCGCCGCCGGTATCATCATGGTGGTGAATGCCGCATTCAACGGCCTCGGAAGTCCGCTGCCCGCGGTCGTCATCTCCGTAACCCGTACGCTGGTTCTGTATGTGCCTCTGGCATATGCGGCCTCGCGCCTGATCGGTATTCCGGGAATTTTCGCCGCCGCCTGTTTTTCTGATCTGCTTTCCGGCATCATCGCCTACGCCTGGTTTCGCGCCAGCTTCCGGGCGCGTGTGGCGGTGCCGGAACCCCGAAGGAATTCATGATTGCAGACTACCTGAGACGGATCGGCTTTCTCAGGGCTACGCTGATGCTTACGACGGTGCTACTGATCTTTCTGGCACCCTTCGCCGGCGGTCATATCCAGACCAGTGGCTGGCCCCTGATCACCACGTTGCTGGCGCCGGTGTTCTTCGCCATCTTTATTTTCGTGCTGTGCCTGGACATGCTCATGACCCGGGTTTTCATGTCGGGGAGCTCCGATGCTGAACGCCAGCGCCTGACGATGATTTTTCGAAGCGAAGCCCTGTTGCTGCTGGTCCTGCTCGTGAGCTGGGCGCCTTTCGTGCTGGCGTTGTTGCGACTTCGAGAATAAAAGGGGACGCATCTATTTTTCCTTGCATTCCGCGAAAGCTCTGCATTGCAGGCGACGGAAAAATAGATGCGTCCCCTTTTATTCTTCGGAATGCAAGAAAAAATAGATGCGTCCCCTTTTATTCTGAAAAATAGATGCGTCCCCTTTTATTATCGTCCCCTTTTATTATCGTTGTGCGGTGAAAAATCCCCAGCATTGCTCGCCGCGTTCGGCGCGGGCGATTTTTTCCTGCCAATGCTGTCTCATCGTGGATTCCTCGTCCGTGGCCAGACCCGCCGAGGACAATCGTTGCAGCTCGCGGCGATGGATATCGATGAAACGCGCCGTCCAGTCCTCGCCGCACACAGCGTCCAGGCCCGCCTGCCGCAGACAATCCCTGTACTCGGCCACCGTGTACAAGTAGTAGCCGCGCCGGGTTACATAGTCATCGAACTCGGTGCTGGATTCGCCCTCGCCACGACAGTAGTCCGTGAACAGCAGTCGCCCACCGGGTACCAGGGCCGCGCGCAGAACCTGGAAAAGACGTGTCTTGTCCTCGATGTGCAGAATCACGTCCCTGCTGTAGACGGCCTCGTAGGCCTGCGAGACAGTCAAATCCAGACAATCTGCCTGCTCGAAGCTCACCAGATCTTGCAGCCCTTCCTCGCGACACTTCTGATTGGCCAGAGCGACCATATCGGCCGACAGGTCGATGCCATGGACGCGCGCACCGTAATCCATCGCCATCAGAAAGGCGCTGCCGCCCAATCCGGATCCGACGTCCAGTACCCGGTCGCCGGGCGCGAGATTCAAGCGTGTGACACAGTCCCGCGCGCACGCCTCGCCACCGGGGCTGACGAAATGCCGCCCGTAAATGGCCTCGTACTTGCGTATCTCCGCTGGTGCGTACTGATCGGAAACCTGCGATCGCGTCACTCGTCCGGGTCCGGCTTCGGCCAGTCGGCGAACGGAAACGGCATGTCATCGGAGTTGTATGTCATGAAGCGCACTATCTGGCGCAGGAATTCCCCTAGGGAAGCACCGAAGGCACGCAACTGCTCGCTGGTGTTCGCCGTGATCAAAGACCAGACAACCTGCACCAGAACGACGGCCGCCAATACCCAGTTGACGACCCAGTACACGAATGCGAACACGACAATAAAGAACACGCGCAGCCATGCATCGCCGTGCGTCAGATTCTTCTTTACTTCGTCGGAAGTGACCATGATTTTTCCCCTGGAGAACCTCGTTAACGAACAGAGCGGCGAGTGAGCGCGCAGCCTAGTCGCGCTCCCCCCACTGACGTCGATTGATTGCATAGCTGTCGATATTTCCGGAGAAGGGCATCACCAGCATGCCGATGAGACCATCGCATACGCGGGGCTCGCTGAAACCGCGGATGCCGATGGTCATCCCCTCGTGGCCCGCACGGGGCTGGTCGCGATAGGTACCGAAAAGCCGATCCCACCACGGCAGATTGAAGCCGAAGTTACTGTTGGTCTCGTCATCCTCTATCGAATGATGCACGCGATGCATGTCCGGGGTCACCACGAACCAGCGGAGAACGCGATCGATGACCGGGGCGATGCGCACATTGCTGTGATTGAACATGGCGGTTGCGTTGAGGATCACTTCGAATGCGAGCACAGCGATTGCCGGCGGCGCCAAGGTGATGATGACGGCGAATTTGATCAGCATGGACAGAATGATCTCGACCGGATGAAAGCGCGCGCCGGTGGTCACATCGAAATCCAGGTCCGCATGGTGCATGCGATGAATACGCCAGAGCAGCGGTACCGCGTGGAACATGACGTGTTGCAGATATATGGCGAAATCCAGTATCACCACGCAAAGGGGCACCAGAATCCAGTGAGATATCGTCGAATGGCTGAGCAGACCCCAGCCACGTGACTCGACATAGAACGCCATGCCCACCGCGGCGCCGGGAAACAGCACCCGTACCAGCAGCGTATTGATGACGACGATACCGATGTTGTGGGGCCAGCGCGCCAGGCGCGTCAGCTGCCGCTCCCGCCGAGGCGCAACCGTCTCCCAAACGGCCATGCCCACGAGGACGAGAAAGAAAGGGACCAGTCGGATGGTCGCCTGGTTGTTGAAAATGATGTCGTCCATGCTCACCGTGCTTGCCTCGAGATCGATATGATATCCTGAGAATCCTCGGCGCGGCACCCTGATTCCGGGTTGTCGGCGTCGCGATCAATCGGGGGGCTCGATAGCGACCATGACCGACGATATTCCCACTATTCGCCGGATTTTGAAGGAAAACCACACTATCGCGATGGTAGGGTTGTCTGCCGATTGGTTCCGACCCAGCTACTTTGCGGCCAAGTACCTTCAGGATCACGGCTTTCGCGTCATCCCCGTCAACCCCCGCTACGACGAGATACTGGGCGAGAAGTGCTATGCCCGGGTGCAGGACATTCCCGACACGATCGACGTCGTCGACTGCTTCCGGCGCCCCGGAGACATTCCGCCTCTCGCCGACGCCGCCATCGAAGTCGGCGCCCGGGTGCTATGGATGCAACTGGGAATCGTCAACGAGGAAGCCGCGGCAAAAGCTCAGGAGGCAGGCCTCGAGGTGATCATGAACCGATGCATGAAAATCGAGTTTGCACGGATGTTCGGGGGACTCAATTTTATCGGCGTGGACACCAAGATTATCTCCGCAAAGCGCCCCATGTCGCTGCCTTACTGAGATCTGCGGGCACCCGACCCTTCATCGATCTTTATCGCTCTTCAATCACCAACAGCAATCGACGGAAAACTGCAACCATGGCTGATCGTGAATTCGGACTGGAGACACTGTGCCTGCACGCCGGGCAGCTTCCCGACCCCGCGACTGGAGCCCGTGCGGTGCCCATCTACCAAACGACGTCCTACGTCTTCGACGATGCCGATCACGCAGCCAGCCTGTTCAATCTGCAGACCTTCGGTAACATTTATACGCGCCTGATGAACCCCACGACGGCCGTGTTCGAGGAACGCATGGCGGCCTTGGAAGGCGGTCGTGCCGCGGTCGCCACGGCGTCCGGGATGGCGGCGGAGATGTCGGCCGTATTGGCGCTCGTAGAGTCGGGGGATCACATCGTGTCCGCGAATACCCTCTACGGCGGCACCTACACCCTGTTCGACGTCAATCTTCGCAAGCTCGGTATCGAAACCACCTTCGTCGACCCCGACGATCCGGAGAACTTTCGCGCTGCCATCAAGAAGAACACCAAGATTGTCTATGCGGAAACACTGGGCAACCCGGTCATCAACGTGCTGGACATTCGAGCCGTGGCTGACATCGCCCACGATGCCGGACTGCCGCTCATGCTCGATAACACCTTCCCGACCCCGTACCTGTGCCGACCCATGGATTACGGCTGCGATCTCATCGTGCATTCGGCGACCAAGTACATCGGAGGCCATGGAACATCCATCGGTGGCGTTATCGTCGAGTCGGGAAGATTCCCCTGGGACAACGGCAACTTTCCGGGCATGGTCGAGCCGTCCAAGGGTTATCACGGTGTACGTTTCTACGAAACTTTCGGTGATTTCGGCTACACCATGAAGGTACGGTGCGAGATTCTGCGCACGTTCGGGGCGGCCCTGAGCCCGTTCAATTCCTTTCTGCTGACTCAAGGCCTGGAGACGCTGCCGGTGCGCATGGATCGGCACTGCGAAAACGCCATGGCGGTGGCACGCTTTCTTCAAGAGCACTCGGGCGTTAGCTGGGTGAGCTATCCGGGTCTCCCGGACAACCGCTACTACGAGCTGGGACAGAAGTACATGCCGAAAGGTGTGAGCTCGATCCTCACCTTCGGCGTCAAGGGCGGGCGCGAGGCCGGCGTCAAGTTCATCGAGGCGGCACAATTCATGAGTCACGTCGCCAATGTCGGCGACGCCAAGACTCTCATCATCCACCCGGCGTCCACCACCCACCGGCAGCTTTCCGAAGAAGATCAGATCACCGCCGGCGTGACGCCGGACATGATCCGCATATCCGTGGGGCTGGAAAGTATCGACGACATCCTCTGGGATATCGATCAGGCGCTCACCAAGTCAGCATAGCCACGCGGGTCCCCATGAGCTCGCAAGGAAACAAGAGCATTTTCGATCGTGATCTCCATCGGGTCGAGGCGAATTATCATCCGCTGACGCCGATTACCTACCTCGAACGATCGGCGGCCGTGTATCCCGAGAAGATCGCAGTGATCTACGGAAACACGCGATTTTCATATGCACAGTTCTACGAACGCTGTCGGAGATTGGCGAGCGCGCTTTCACGACACGGAATCGGCCGTGGCGACACCGTATCCGTTATGGCATCGAATGTGCCGGCGCTCCTGGAGGCGCACTATGGCGTGCCGATGGCGGGGGCGGTGCTCAATGCACTCAATTATCGACTCGATGCGACCAGCATCGCGTTCATTCTCGGACATGCGCAGACGAAACTGCTGATTACTGATCGAGAGTTCTCCGACACCATCGCTGCAGCGCTCGGGCAAATGGAGAAACCGCCGGTCGTTATCGACATCGATGATCCGGCACATACAGGCGGCAACCTGCTTGGGGAGAAAGACTACGAGGCCCTGTTACTGGAAGGATCGAATGATGACCTTTACCAGAGCCCATCGGACGAGTGGCAAGCGATCAGCCTCTGCTATACCTCCGGCACGACCGGCAACCCCAAGGGGGTCGTATTTCACCACCGCGGCGCCTACTTGAGCGCTATGGGCGAGATACTGGCCTTCGGGCTTAATGATCGCAGTATTTATCTGTGGACGTTACCGATGTTTCATTGCAATGGCTGGACATATACATGGAGCGTGACGGCCGCAGCAGGCACCCACGTGTGCCTGCGCCGAGTGGATCCTGCTGAGGTATTCGCAACGATCAAGGAGCATGGGGTGACCCATATGTGCGGCGCGCCCGTGGTGCTCAACATGCTGGTGCACGCACCCGCGGAGCACCGCGTGAGCTTCGACCGCACGGTGGAGGTCGCTACCGGCGGTGCCGCGCCTCCCAGCAGGATAATTTCGGCCATGGAAGAGTTGGGCTTTCGAGTCACGCACCTCTACGGCCTCACCGAGACCTATGGTCCCGCCACCCTGTGCGCCTGGCAAAGCAGCTGGAACGATCTGGACGTGGAGGCCCGGGCGACGATGATGGCGCGTCAGGGTGTCGTCTATCACACGCTGCAGGGGATCATGGTTGCGGATAGTTGCAGCATGGAACCAGTGCCTGCGGACGGTAGCACCATGGGCGAGCTGATGGTGCGTGGGAACACGGTCATGAAAGGCTATCTGAAAAACCACGGCGCCACTGATGAAGCCTTCCGCGGCGGATGGTTTCATACCGGAGATCTCGCCGTGCTGCACCCTGACGGGTATGTGGAGGTCAAGGATCGCGCCAAGGACATCATCATCAGCGGCGGCGAGAACGTGTCCAGCCTCGAAGTCGAAGAGCTCCTGTACAAGCACCCCGCTATCATGGAAGCGGCGGTGGTGGCGCGCCCCGACGAGTTCTGGGGAGAGACGGTTTGCGCTTTCGTGGACTTGAAGCCGGGCGCGGAAAAAACCAGCAGCGACGCAATCATCGACTGGTGCCACGAGAAAATCGCAAGATTCAAGGTGCCGAAAACCATCGTCTTCGGATCACTCCCCAAGACGTCGACCGGAAAGATTCAAAAGTACGTGCTACGAGAAACGGCAAAGGAGCTGTAGGAGCGAGTCCCCTACGGGGATAGACGTGCTCGCGAATTCGCGAGCACGTCTATCCCCGTAGGGGACTCGCTCCTACAGCACCCCACCAGAGACAATGACAATGACCTGCTGTCACCATTACGACTTCATCGACGGCCACGAGCACGTGTTCGCCGTTGAACCCAGCGCCATTCGATTCGGCCAGGGCGCGCTGGCCGAGATCGGTCACGATGCCCGCGAGCTGGGACTGGCGCGCGTCGCCCTGTTCACCGACCGCGGAGTCGCCGGACTGGAGGCCGTCGCGACAGTGACATCGGCGTTACGCGCGGTCGATGTCGACGTAACCGTTTACGACGAGGTACGGGTGGAGCCAACGGATCAGTCCTTCAAGCATGCAACGCGCTTCGCTGCCGAAGGCAGCTTCGACGGTTTCGTCTCCGTGGGCGGCGGCTCGGTCATCGATACCTGCAAGGCGGCCAATCTCTATTCCAGCTATCCAGCGGAATTCCTCACCTATGTGAACGCCCCCATCGGCGACGGACAAGCCGTTCCGGGTGCGCTGAAACCCCACATCGCCTGTCCCACCACCTCGGGCACGGGCAGCGAATGCACCGGCATGGCGATCTTCGACCTGCTCGAACGCCACGTGAAAACCGGTATTGCATCGCGCGCGCTGCGACCCACGCTTGCGCTCATCGACCCGGACGTGACCGCCACACTGCCAGCCAACGTGGTGGCTGCCAGCGGCTTCGACGTTCTCAGCCATGCGCTGGAATCCTATACGGCAAGGCCGTACACGCAACGTGCGGCGCCGCAAAGCCCTGCCCTGCGGCCCATGAGCCAGGGCGCCAATCCGTGGAGCGACGTGGGATGCATCGAAGCTCTGCGACGCACCGGGCAATACCTGGTGCGTGCCGTCAGGGACGCCGAGGACGACCAGGCTCGCCACGGCATGATGTACGCGGCGACCCTGGCGGGCATCGCTTTCGGCAACTCCGGCGTGCACCTGCCCCATGGCATGGCCTACTCGGTGGCGGGCCTGATCCGCGACTACCGGCCCGACGGTTACCCCAAGGAGGAAGCTATCTGCCCCCACGGCATCTCCGTCATCGTCGACGCGCCTTCCGTGGTCCGGTTCACGGCAAGCGCCTCGCCAGCGCGCCATCTGGAGGCGACCCGGCTGCTGGGCGGCAATGTGATCGGGGCCGGCGAGGAAGACGCCGGCGAGGTGTTGGCGGGATGCATCATCCAGATGATGCGCGACACCGACATGCCCAACGGCATCGCGGCGCTCGGCTATGGCGAATCGGACCTCGCGGCACTGGCGCAAGGCGCCTTCGCCCAGCAACGCCTGCTCGCCAACTCACCGGTGGCGGTGAACGAGGAAGACCTGCAGGTGCTTTACCGCAGCGCCTCGAGCTACTGGTAGCAACAAAGCGTAGACTGTTGCCGATAAAGGGCGGCGAAGGAGCGACCCATGGATACCAAGACCGAAGCCCGGATTTCCCTGAAAGATCCAACACTGTTACACGAGCAGTGCTACATCGACGGCGCCTGGGTGGACGCCGCGGATGGCAAATGCATCGACGTCAACAACCCGGCCACCGGCGAGATCATCGCCACGGTGCCGTCCTTGAGCGCAGACCAGACCCGCCGCGCCATCGAGGCTGCCAACGCCGCCTGGCCCGAGTGGCGCGCCAAGACAGGCAAGCAGCGCGCCAACATCATGCGCGGCTGGTACGAGCTCATGATGGAGAACCAGGAGGACCTGGCGGTGCTCATGACCAGCGAGCAGGGCAAGCCCCTGGCCGAGTCGCGGGGCGAGATCGCCTACGCAGCGTCATTCATCGAGTGGTTCGCGGAGGAAGCCAAGCGGGTCTACGGCGATACCATGAATCACCCGCTCCCCGGCCGGCGCATCGTGGTCATCAAGCAGCCCATCGGCGTGGTCGCGGCCATCACGCCCTGGAACTTCCCGGCGGCCATGATCACCCGTAAATGCGCCCCGGCGATGGCGGCCGGCTGTCCGGTGGTCATCAAGCCCGCCTCGCAGACGCCGCTCTCGGCACTGGCCTTGGCCGAGCTCGCCGCGCGTGCCGGCATTCCCAAGGGTGTGCTCAACGTGATCACCGGTCAGGCAAGAGTGCTGGGCGGCGAGCTCACGGAGAACCCGACGGTGCGCAAGCTCAGTTTCACCGGCTCCACCGAAATCGGCAAGCTGCTCATGGCCCAGTGCGCCGGCACCGTCAAGAAAGTTTCTTTGGAGCTGGGCGGCAACGCACCGTTTATCGTCTTCGACGACGCGGATCTGGATGCGGCGGTGGTCGGCGCCATGGCATCGAAGTATCGCAACGCGGGGCAGACCTGCGTGTGCGCCAACCGCTTCCTGGTCCAGGACGGCGTCTACGATGCCTTCGCCGAACGCCTGGCCGCGGCGGTCGCGGATCTCAAAGTGGGTAACGGCCTCGAGGACGACGTCCAGCAGGGACCGCTGATCGACGCCAATGCGGTGGCGAAGGTCGAGCAGCACATTGCCGACGCCACCGCCAAGGGCGCCAAGGTGATGGTGGGCGGCTCGCCACACAGCCTCGGCGGCACCTTCTTCGAGCCGACGCTGCTATCCGGGGTAACCACGGACATGGCCGTTACCCGCGAGGAAACGTTCGGCCCGGTGGCGCCGCTGTTCCGGTTCAGCGACGAAGCAGAAGCGATCCGCTTAGCCAACGATACCGAGTTCGGCCTGGCGGCCTATTTCTACAGCCGCGACGTGGGCCGTATCTGGCGGGTGGCCGAAGGGCTGGAGTACGGCATCGTCGGCATCAACGAGGGCATCATCTCCAACGAGGTGGCACCGTTTGGCGGCGTCAAGGAATCCGGCATCGGCCGTGAAGGATCCAAGTACGGCATGGATGACTTCCTGGAGATCAAATACCTGTGCCTGGGTGGAGTGGACGACTGACGCGAGATCTTATCGACCCAACAACCAGTCGCCGACCAGCACGATCTCATCATCCGACATGAGGGTCGGCGCGTGACCGATGCCGGCCAGCACGTCGAGCCGCGCGCGCGGGCCCGTGGTGGTCATCGTCTGCGCCGTCTCCGTCAACAATACGTCGGATCGATCACCGCGGATGACCAGAACCGGACACTCAACGGTGCTCCAAGCCGGCCACATGTTCACGTCCTCCAGCGGCATCGCTTTCAACGGCACGGCGATATCCGGATCGTAGGCGAGACCGATTTCACCATTATCCAGCTCGCGCGCCGATGAGCGCACCAACCCCCGCCACTGCGCGTCGGTGAATGGCCCGAATGGCGCGTAGATTTCCCGAAGATAGTCATCCAGCTGTTGCACGCTGGAAAAGCGCGGATCGCCGCCCACGTACGCGACGATGCGCGCGAGGGCCGCTTTCGGAATCAACGGGCCGACATCGTTCATGACCAGTCGCGTGACGGGAGTGCCTGGCTGGGCCGCCAGCAGCATACCGATGAGACCACCCATGGATGTGCCGACCCAGTGCACGCTGTCGGCACGCAAGTGTGTAATGAGAGCAACCATGTCGCTGACATACTGCGGGTAACCGTAGTCGTTCTTATCCGCGAGCCAGTCGCTCGTACCCCGGCCTGCCACGTCAGGGCATATTACCCGGTAGTCACCCGCGAGAGCGGCGGCGAGAGTATCGAAGTCGCGACCGTTACGGGTGAGGCCGTGCACACATATGAGCACTCGTGGATTGTCGCTCTCACCGAACTCCGTGTAACCAACACGATGAGAGCCCTTCGAGTTCTGTGAGCGATAGCTGCCGTGGCGCAAGCAAGGTCTCCTTATCGTTGAATGTGCGGCAAAAAAAAGGCCCGGCTGGTGGCCGGGCCGTGACTGGGTCCGTCTTATTATTATTAGTAATTGTTATTGTTCTTATATCAGTGAGACAGAATCTGGCTCAAGAACAATTTGGTCCGCTCGTGCTGCGCGTTCTCGAAGAACTCGTGGGGCTCATTCTGCTCGATGATTTCCCCGCCGTCCATGAAAATCACGCGATTGGCGACGATCTTGGCAAATCCCATCTCGTGGGTCACGCAGATCATGGTCATGCCTTCCTGGGCCAGCTCGATAATCACGTCCAGCACCTCTTTGATCATCTCGGGGTCGAGCGCAGACGTGGGCTCGTCGAAGAGCATGATCTTCGGGCTCATGCAAAGCGATCGGGCGATGGCAACGCGCTGCTGCTGACCGCCGGATAACTGTCCGGGGTATTTCTTCGCCTGCTCGGGGATCTTGACGCGTTCCAGGTATTTCATGCTGATCTCTTCGGCCTCGCCGCGGGGCATCTTGCGCACCCAGATGGGCGCGAGGGCAAGATTTTCCAGCACCGAGAGATGCGGAAAAAGATTGAAGTGCTGGAATACCATCCCCACCTCGCGGCGGATCTGCTCGATGTGCTTCAGATCGTTGGTGAGCTCGGTGCCCTCGACGACGATCTGCCCTTTCTGGTGCTCCTCCAACCGGTTCAGACAGCGAATCAAGGTGGATTTCCCGGATCCGGAAGGCCCGCAGATGACGATGCGTTCACCCTTGTTCACCGTGAGGTTGATGTCTTTCAGCACGTGGAACTGCCCGAACCACTTGTGCACATCGATCATCTGAATCATGACCTCATCGGAAACGGTCATTCCCCTGGTCGGTTGCGCCAGGTCCTCGGCACTCACTTCTTCTGTCATGATACTGATACCTCGAGTTTTCTTGCCGATTCGTCGGGTGCTTAATGTCCCGTGTGCAGCTTGCGTTCCAGATGCTGACTATACCGGGACATGCTGAAGCAGAACATCCAGAATCCGAATGCCACGAACACGTAGCCTTCCACATAGAATCCCAGCCAGTCGGGATTCGTCGCCACAGCTTGTGCCATACCGAGAAAATCGAACAGCCCGATGATGAGCACCAGGGTCGTGTCCTTGAACAGCCCTATGAAGGTGTTGACGATGCCGGGAATGACGATCTTCAACGCCTGCGGCATGACGATGAGCCCCATCATCTTCCAGTAGCTCAACCCGAGCGACTGGGCCGCCTCGAACTGGCCCTTCGGTATCGCCTGCAGGCCGCCGCGCACGACCTCCGCCATGTAGGCGGCCGAAAACAGCATGACGCCCACGAGAGCCCGCAGCAGCTTGTCGAAATGCATACCCTCGGGCATGAACAGCGGAAACATCACCGAAGACATGAACAGCACGGTGATCAAGGGCACGCCGCGCCACAGCTCGATGAAGGCGACGCATATGGCTCTCACCACGGGCATGTTCGAGCGTCTTCCCAGTGCCAGCACAATGCCGATGGGGAGCGACGCGACGATGCCGCTAATGGCGATGACGAGGGTCAGGAAAAGGCCGCCCCACAGCGGCGTCTCGACCAGCTCGAGCCCGGCGGTATCGCCGTGAAACAGCACGAAGGCGAAAACGGGATAACCGACCAGCAGGAAAATAGCCACCCAGTGCTTGTACTGGAAGGTCCGCATGAACAGAGGAATAGCGGCAAGAATGAGCACGATATAGGCCGTGTTGATCCGCCACAGCTCCTCATTCGGATAGCGCCCGTACATGAGCTGCTTGAACCAGATGCGGATGTAGACCCAGCAGGCGCCCACGCGATCACAGTCTTCCCGAGTCTCTCCGCGCCAGTTCGCATCGATGAACACCCAGTCGATGATCGGTGGAATGGCGATATAGACGAGAAACAGGGAGATTGCCGTCAGCCCGATGTTGAGCGGCGTGGACAATAAATTGTGCATGAACCAGCCGCGCACGCCGACCGTCGATGCCGGTGCCGGCATGTCCGGGTGCGTTCCTGGTGCGTAATGCGCGGCCTGCTCCGACACGCTAACGCTCCACCAGGGCCATTTTTTTGTTGTACCAGTTCATCACCGTCGAGATGACCAGGCACAAGAACAGGTACACCGCCATGGTCATGGCGATAATCTCCACTGCCTGACCGGTCTGCATGAGCGCCGTGCCGGCGAACACCAGCACCAGATCCGGATAAGCAATAGCCGCCGCCAGCGAGGAGTTCTTGGTGAGATTCAGATACTGGCTGGTGAGCGGCGGAATGATCACGCGAAGCGCCTGAGGAATGATCACCAGACGCAGGGTGGGTCCGCGACGCAGTCCCAGTGAATACGACGCTTCGGTCTGTCCATGGCTCACGGCCATGATGCCGGCGCGCACGATTTCGGCGATGAAGGTAGCCGTATAGGCCGAAAGCGCGACGAGCAGGGCAAAGAACTCCGGCGACACCCCGGCGCCACCATCGAAGTTAAAACCCGTCAGCGCCGGATAGTCGAAATGCAGCGGGCTCCCGGCGGCGAGAAAAGCCAGTATCGGGACACCGACGAGAAGGCCGAGCCCTGCCCAGAAGAGCGGAAACTGCTCGCCGGTCCGATCCTGGCGCATGTGAGCCCAGCGCCGCACAATGAGGAATGCGACGACGCCCACCACGAGCGCCGCGGTCACCAGATAGAAGCCCTCTTCGGCCACCGGGCGCGGGAAGTACAGGCCGCGGTTGTTGAGAAAAAAGCCGTCGCCCAGGGACAGACTCTGGCGCGGCCCCGGCAATGGCCGCAATACCGCGAAGTACCAGAAGAAGATCTGCAGCAACAACGGAATGTTGCGAAGCACCTCGATGTAGACCATCGCCAGCTTCGAGATCAGCCAGTTGCTGGAAAGCCGCGCCACGCCGACGATGAAACCGAGGATGGTGGCGAACAGGATCCCCCAGGCGGAAATCCAGATGGTGTTCAGCACGCCTACCAGGAAGGTGCGCCCGTAGGTGTTCTCTTCGTGGTAGGAAATGAGGGTTTCGCCGATGCTGAAGCCGGCGGTAGTACCCAGGAATCCGAATCCGGAAGCGATCCCCTGACGCTCCAGATTGCTCAGCGTATTCCTGACCAGGAACACGGCCACCAGGATGACGAAGGCCACCGCGAGCACCTGAAAGAACACAGCCCGCCAGACGGGATCGTTCCAGACTGGTGGCTTCCCCGGCGGGGCAGCGGTGGAAACGGCAAGTTGATCCGAATCCGCGGCCAAGGACTCCTCCCGAGTGACTTAATTCTTGTTCGAAGTGACCCCGGGCCCGGTGCTCTACCGGGCCCGGAGCCGACCCGAATCGGGTCGTGAACTCCAGCGATTCAGGCGCTGGTGCTCAACGCACAGGCATGGCGTACTGCAAGCCGCCGTTCGTCCACAGGGCGTTGACGCCACGCGGCAGTCCCACCGGCGTGTTCGGCCCGACGTGCTTGTCGTATACGTCGCCGTAGTTGCCGACCTGCTTGATGATCTGGTAACCCCAATCGTTGGCGACACCGAGATTCTTGCCCAGATCTCCCTCTACGCCCAGGATGCGGCGCTGAATGGGATCCTTGGTGCTGGCCTTCAGGTCGTCGACATTGGCCTGGCTTATGCCGTTCTCCTCGGCTTCCACCATCAGGTACAGGCTCCACTTGACGATGTCCAGCCACTGATCGTCGCCGTGGCGGACCACCGGGCCCAGGGGCTCCTTGGAGATGGTTTCCGGCAGCACCATGTGGGCGTCCTCGTTCTTGAGCTTCAAGCGCTGGGCGGCGAGTGCCGAACGGTCCGTGGTGTACACGTCGCAACGGCCCGCGTCATAGGCAGCCACGACCTCGTCGGCTTTCTCGAACACGACGGGCTTGTAGTCCATGTTGTTGGCACGGAAGAAATCCGCCATGTTGAGCTCGGTGGTGGTACCGATGTTCACGCACACGGCAGCTCCGGCGAGCTCCTTGGCACTCTTCACACCGAGATCCTTGCGCACCATGAAACCCTGGCCGTCGTAGTAGTTGACGCCGGCAAAGTTGAGCCCCAGGGCGGTATCGCGGACCAGGGTCCAAGTGGTGTTACGGGACAGGATGTCGATCTCTCCGGACTGCAGCGCGGTGAAACGCTCCTTGGCGGAGAGCGGCGTGTATTTGACCTTGCCCGCGTCGCCGAACACGGCGGCGGCGGCCGCACGGCAAATGTCTACGTCGATGCCGGTCCAGTTGCCGGACTGATCGGGATTAGAGAAACCGGGCACGCCCTGGCTCACACCGCATTGGATGAAGCCCTTGCCCTTGACGTCGGTCAAGGTGCTGGCCTGAGCGCCCCCCGCTGCCACTGACAGCACCGCAGCGGCAGCAATCCATTTGACGAGATTCATCATGAACTCCTCTTTATCTACTTCTTTGGTTGTTGCAAATGCAGAAAGCTCACAGGTATCTGACGCGGGAGGCTCGGTATTGGCCACCCTTATTCATCGCAGAAACCCGAGGTAGGGGACCAGAAGCTATCACACCCCCCAGAGCCCCTCAAGGCAGTCCCGCTACCGTGGGGAAAGCAGTCCAACAGGGGGGCCCGGCGTGGGCTATGATTCCGTCAACCCGGGCCCATGGGGCTCGCGAAACTTGCAATTTCTGCCGAGACACCGTCAGCACCCCCCATGCCACAACCCAGCTTCACCGTCGGCATCGAGGAGGAGTACCTGCTCGTGGACGCGGACTCCCGCGATCTCATCCACGAGGCGCCACCGACCATGCTCCCGGCCTGCGAGAAGGCCCTGGAAGGGCAGGTAACGCCGGAGTTTCTCCAGTGCCAGATCGAGGTCGGCACCAGGGTTTGTGAATCTATCGCGGAGGCCCGAAACGACCTGGCGCATCTGCGCAAGACCGTGGCGGGTGTCGCCCGCGACCACGGGCTCGCCATGATCGCCGCCTCCACCCACCCCTTCGCCACCTGGGGTCTGCAGAAGCGCACGCTGAAGGAACGCTATGAGGTCATCGAGCAGGATCTTCAGGACGTGGTCCGGCGCCTGGTGATCTCCGGCATGCACGTGCACGTCGCCGTGGAGGACGACGATCTGCGCATCGACATCATGAATCAGGTCGCCTACATACTCCCGCACCTGCTTGCGCTCAGCACCTCTTCGCCTTTCTGGGAGGGGCACGACACGGGCCTGAAGTCCTATCGCATCGCCGTCTGGGACGAGATGCCGCGCACGGGTTTGCCGGCCCAGTTCGACAGCTTCGGCGAATTCGACCGTCACGTGCGCGTACTGGTCAGCGCCGGGCTCATCGAGGACGGCACCAAGCTGTGGTGGGACGTGCGCCCCAGTGTGCGTTTTCCGACTCTCGAGGTGCGCATATGCGACATCTGCACCCGGCTGGAGGACACCGTTTGCATCGCCGCCCTGTACCGCTGCTGGCTGCGCATGCTTTACCGGTTGCGTCTCAATAATCAACGCTGGCGGCGCTATGAGCCGATGCTCATCAACGAGAACCGCTGGCGCGCGCAACGTTACGGCATCGATCGCGGGCTGGTGGATTTCGGCAGGGGCGCCGTCGTTCCCTATGCCGAGCTGCTGGAGGAAATGCTCACCCTGGTGCGCGATGACGCCGAATTTTTCGGCTGCGTGGCGGAGGTCGAACACGCCCGCGAGGTGCTGGCCCGCGGCACCAGCGCCCACCGCCAGGTCAGCACCTACGGCCAGGCGCGCTCTGAGGGCGCCAGCAATGAGGAGGCCCTGAAGGCGGTAGTCGACATGCTCATCGAGGACACCATGCACGGCCTGTAGGAAAAAAGAGGGGACAGTATACCTATTTCCGCGTGCTGCCATCCTTGAGCGATCACGAATGGGGAAATAGGTATACTGTCCCCTCTTTTTCCCCCCCTCTTTTTTTCTCCTTTTTTCCCCTTTTTTCCTAGCTGCCGCGGAATTCCTGGCCCGCGGGCATGACTCCCGGCAAGCGCGGATCGGTGATGATGGTCGTTTCCTGGCGGTAAGGCACGAAGCCGGCGCGCTGATAGACGGCTATGGCGTGGGGATGATCCAGATTGCAGCTGTGCACCCAGACGCGCTCGGGTTCCTTGTCCCAGGCCTCGTCCACAGACCAGTCGAGCAGATAGTGGCCCAGACCGCGGCCGATGAACTCCGGCAACAGCCCGAAAAGGGCGATCTCGATGTCCTCGGAATCCCGGCAATCCAGCTCCACGAAGCCCGCCGGGTTGCCGCCGACGAACAGCACATACACCTCCACCTTGTGATGGTGGACGATGTCGCACAGGGTGTCGTCGCTCATGAGCCGCCGCTCGTGCCACAACCAGGGACCGCCCACGGTGTTGTACAGATAGCGGTAGAAGGAAGGTACCGGACGCTCGACCCGCATCAGGGCCAGCTTTTCACCCCGATGCGGCGCGGGCGGACGGTTGGGCCGGTGGGTCATCTCGAGGTAGGTGACGACGACTTCGAGCTTGCCCTTCGGAGCCTTGGGCCGCTTATTGGGACGCCTGCGGACCTCCTTGAGGGGGAACGAACTGATTGAGCCGCCGTCGTCCGACATCAGTCTTGCAACCGGCGCGACATCACCAGACGCGGCTCGACCTCATATCCCACGCGTTCGTAGAATCCGCGTACCGCATCGTTCTCCGGGCGAATCATCAACTCGACCTTGCGTATCCCCTTTCCGGCAAGCCAGTCCTCGGCGTGGCGAACCATGCTGCACGCTACGCCTGCTCGGCGCCTGCGCGGGTCCACCGCCAGATAGTAGAGCCACCCCCGGTGGCCGTCGCTGCCGCACATGATAGTCGCCCACAGGGCGGCAATACCATCTTCACCGGCAGCGCTTGCCACGAACAGGTTACTGGCGGGCGTATCCAGGCACAGATCGATATCGCTGACCGGATCGTTCCAGACCTTGAGCAGTCCGCACGCGCCCCACAGCGCGACAACGGCGGCTTGATCCGCGGCCCGGTATGGGCGGATTTCGAGGGGCGGGACTGCGGTCACGATTTCTCCTCAGATTCCATGCCACAGTAATACCAGTGCCCTTCGACAGCTCTTCGACGGCCTCGGGGCCCGGCGCCATCCGGTGGACAGCATCCCGCCGAGTGCGTAGATTGCCGCGGGCCGGCATGCACGTTGCCGGGAATAATACACGGCAACTCCGTCGATCGCCTGGCCCGGCCGCGACCCCGCCAGGCTGGCCTGGAGGAGGCGCCGCCCATAGTCGACTACCTGGGCGATGAAGAAGGTTTACAGCTCGGACAGCTATTTCCTGGTCGGACATCTCCGCCAAATGCTGGAAAGCCAGCATATCAAGTGCATTGCCAAGAACGAGTTTCTCCAGGGCGGTGCCGGTGAGCTGCCGCCTACGGAGTGCTGGCCGGAGCTGTGGATTGCCGAGGACTTTCAGTACGACAAGGCCAAGGAGCTGGTCGAGGGATTTCTCGCAAGCAGCGCCGAAATCGGCACCGAGTGGCGCTGCCCGGAGTGTGGCGAACACCTGGAGGGGCAGTTCACGGCCTGCTGGCACTGCGGCGCCGACCGCCCGCTGCCCTTCGACTGACGTCGTTCGACTGACCTCGTTCGATATCAGCTGAGACTAATGGTCGCGCAAGCAGGAGAATGAAATGGACGGCCTCGTGCTGGTCATCGGCAACAAGAACTATTCGTCATGGTCGCTGCGGGCCTGGTTGGCCCTGAAGCAGCTCGACATCCCGTTCAGCGAGGTTCGCATCCCGCTGGATACCCACGCCTGGCAACGGGAGATCGGCAGGCACTCCCCGTCACGCAAAGTGCCGGTGCTCAAGAATGGCGAGCATGCGGTGTGGGAATCGCTCGCCATCGGCGAGTACGTCTCCGAGCTGCTCGCCGAAGGTCGGGGCTGGCCGCGATCGGTCGAGGCCCGCGCCGCAGCCCGCTCGGTGAGCGCCGAGATGCACTCGGGCTTCGCAGCATTGCGCGAGGCGCTGCCCATGAACTGCCGGCGGCGAGTGGCGGGCTTTCGCGCCCCTGAGGATGCCGCCAAGGATATTCGGCGCATTCGTCAGATCTGGCGCTGGTGCCGGGAGACCTGGGGAGGCGAAGGCGAGTTCCTGTTCGGCGACTTCTGCATCGCCGACGCGATGTATGCGCCGGTGGTGTCGCGCTTCCACACTTACAGGGTGCGCATGGGGCCGGTGGAGAAAGCCTACACGGATGCCATCATGGGGCTGGACGCGATGCAGGAATGGATTCAGTCCGCGGCGACCGAGTCCGAAGTCATCCACCAGGCGGAGGTCCACGTCTAGCGGAGCACTGTAGGAGCGAGCCCCCTGCAGATCTCGGCCACCCACCCTTGGTAGACTAAGCCTCTTCGGAATGCTCGCGGAGGAGCTGACATGTCAACTGCCGCAGAAAACATCACCCCCGGTGCGGCCTCCACGCCTTTCGACTGGCAGGACCCGCTTCTGCTCGACGGCTTGCTTGACGAAGAAGAACGCATGGTGCGGGACTCGGCGAGGGACTACTGCCAGGACAAGCTCATGCCGCGCATCCTGGAGGCCAACCGCCGGGAGATCTTCGATCCGGAGATCCTCGCCGAGATGGGCGCGCTCGGATTCCTCGGCGCCACCTTGCAGGACTACGGCTGCGCCGGCGTGAACTACGTTTGCTATGGCCTGCTGGCCCGCGAGGTAGAGCGTGTCGACAGCGGTTATCGCTCGGCCATGAGCGTGCAGTCGAGCCTGGTGATGCATCCCATCCATGCCTACGGAAATGATGCCCTGCGCGAGAAGTACCTGCCGGGGCTTGCGAGTGGAGCGCTCATTGGCTGCTTCGGGCTCACCGAGCCGGACGCCGGCTCCGATCCCGGTGGCATGAAAACGCGGGCACGAAAGGTGGATGGCGGTTACGTGCTCGACGGAACCAAGACATGGATCAGCAACGCGCCGATCGCGGACGTGTTCGTCGTCTGGGCGAAAAACGACGCGGATGAGATTCGCGGTTTCGTGCTCGAGAAAGGAATGAAGGGTCTGAGCGCGCCACGCATCGAGGGAAAGTTTTCGCTGCGCGCATCCTGCACGGGACAGATCGCCATGAGCGAGGTATTCGTCCCGGAGGACAACTTTCTGCCCACAGCAAGAGGGCTCAAAGCCCCCTTCAGCTGCCTGACACGCGCGCGCTATGGCATCGCCTGGGGCGTGCTCGGTGCGGCGGAATTCTGCTGGCACGCCGCACGCGACTACTGTCTGGAACGCAAGCAGTTCGGTCGCCCGCTGGCGGCGACGCAGCTGGTACAGAAGAAGCTCGCCGACATGCAAACGGAAATCACTCTAGGGTTGCACGCCTGCCTGCAGTTGGGACGCCTCTTCGATCAGGGAACCATCCACCACGAAGCCGTCTCGTTGCTGAAGCGAAACAATTGCGGCAAGGCGCTGGACATCGCCAGGATCTCGCGGGACATGCACGGAGGCAATGGCGTTTCCGACGAGTATCACGTCATCCGTCACGCGATGAATCTCGAGGCCGTCAACACCTATGAGGGCACCCACGACATACACGCGCTGATCCTGGGGCGCGCTCAGACCGGAATTCAGGCGTTCGGGCCCTGATGGCTCGTGGACACGGGATGAAATTCCTGCGCGCTATTCGCCTCGACGACTCGGACGTCCAAGTTTACGAGCAGGCATCGGAGCCCGGTGAATGGGCGGTGCCGGGATCATTTGCATTTCTGAACACGGAGCCGCAGTCACTGCAGGGAAAACAGCTGCAGGCCTTCAAGAGCGGCTTTCTTGGAACACGGAGCTTCGGCTGGACCACGCTGGTGGAGATCGCCGAGATCGACGACGACAAATACCAGCAGGTCATCGACCGCCTCGCGGCGCACTTCTTAGAGCAGCACGGCGCGCCACACATTGCGGCCGCCCTGCCGGTAGCCGGAGATGAAGCCCATTACGCCAGCACCATCTGCGAGTACCCGCTCGCCACGCTGCTCGCCATCGAACGGGACTTCGGCGAGGAAGGAATCGTCGAGAGCTTGAAGGTGGTCAGGCCGAACGCGGGCGATCACAGCAAGGTAAAATTGTGGGCGATCGAAGAAGACTGAAAAAGTAAAAAAAAAGGGGACGCACTTATTTTTCTTTTGGACGGACACCGTCCAAAAGAAAAATAAGTGCGTCCCCTTTTTTTTTACTTTTTCTGCGGCACCCATTTTTAGTTAATCCGCGTCAGGTTTCCCAGCGCTTCACCGACGCGTATCAACCGCAGGCACTGGCTCGCGCGCAGGGTCGTATTCATCCCGTTGCTGCGCTCGTGCATCAGGTTCATGGGATCGGGGTCGTGTTGGCCGCTGTCGGCCACCACGTGATACAGCTCGTGGGCCAGGCTGATATCGTGATCCTGCGCGGCGGCCGTCATCCATACGGTATCCGCCAGTTGCCTGCGCTTTCGGCTGTTGGATCGGCCAATGGCCTCGGCATCGAAGGGGATCTCCTGAAGAGTATCTTTGACGAAGAACACCGCGGGCCTGTCTGGCGCGAGCTCCGCTACCAGCTCCGTCGACCAGTCGTTGCGGAAATTCTTCATACGCTCGGGCCCCTCTACCACCCTCACCGTGATCTGCGGAATGACGATGCCGCATTGGGCGAGAATCGGCGCGGCCTTCGCCATGGCCTCGCGAATCGCGCCCATTTGCCAACCGGCGTCTTCCAGGATCACCAGTGTGGGACGAAGCTCGTGGGTGACGCCTGACTGCGCTGCCTCGCCCTCGCCCACCAGATCGGCCCCGGTCCATATGAAGCGCGCGCTTTCCACCACTTCGCGTGGCATGGCGGCACAAGCACCGCGTTGGCGTGCGCTCGGGTCGCGCAGAAATCCATAGGTGCTGTAGGCACGGCTGTCGCCGGCGGGGGCCTCCGCCCGCTCGAGAATCGCCGCGGCGAGGATTTCCGCCCGCCAGTCAGGATTCTCCTCGAGCAGGCAGGCGGCCAGGGCCGAGACCCGCGCCGCCGCGTAGCTGGATCCGGATACCAGTCGGGAGCGGCCGGAAAAATCCGTCACCAGCATCTCCTCCGCCGGCACCAGCAGATCCACCGACTCCCGGCCCCAGTTGGACCCGGGAGCGGGGCCGCCACTGGCGTTTGCAGAGCTCACCACCAGCATGTTCTCCAGTCCCAGAGCAGCCGGATAAACGGGCTGGCTGTCGATATCGCGGCCGTTGTTCCCGGCGGATACCACGAACAACATCTCCGGGTGCGCGGCCGCCGCCTTCTCGAAAGCCTGCCATTCTTCCGCACGATTGCTGCCGAGCGACATATTGAGAATCACGACCCCGTCGGTAGCGGCATCTTCTATCAGATCGGCCATGCGCATCATGTCCGGACGCGGGTACCGGTAGGGAACCAGTTGCGCTACCGGCGCTTCGCGCAGCAGCAGACTCGCGGTCTGGGTGCCGTGGCGCTGGGGGAAAAACGGTGAGCGCACCGGATTGGCATCGAAGGGCCGGCGGTCCAGATCCCAATAGTCGAAGCCGAGTATCTCACCGTTGGCGTGACGCGCGAGGCGCTCGGCGATCATGGGCAAAAGGTAATTGACGCCGGCATCCACCACGGCGATGGCGACCCGCGGCGCTCCCCTGGCCTCGGGCTCCTCACCCGCCAGCATCGCCGGCACGGGTGGATTCACCGCTTCGCGGGTCTCTACTGCGTCCAGGCCGGGGGTCAGTTGCTCCAGATATTCTGCTTTGCCATCGGCGTCGTAGATCAGACGACGCGCCACCTGCACACGGCACCGACCGTCGGCAACGATCGTCAAGATCGGGGACAGGATCTGATCCGCGCTTCCTGCCGGCGAACGATACTCACCGCGCACGCGGCGCAGCAGTCCACCGGGCTCGATGGTTTCCAGCAACATCTGGTCGCCGCTGTCGGTCATGGCAAAGCGTCGCCGCAGGCCTATTTCGCGGCCACGCACGACCAACGGCGACTTCTCCACCAGTGTCCCTCCCGGGACCACGATCTCGCTCCCGTCCGCGTGCACTTCTTCGCCGCCGCAGGCAGCCTGCACGGCGGCCAGCAAGCGCGTTTCCGGCAACCCCGGGGGTTGCGGATCGTCCGCCATCGCGGGCAGGACGCAAAATGCCAAACCAGCGGCCGCGGCGCGGCGCCGAAAATGATATGAATGAAACACGCCAGATAGTGGATTCTTAATAGTCGATTCTTATACGGCTCCCCATGTCCATATATAGTGTACCGTCACGGGTGCGTATAGTGTTGCTGGCCGACTTCTATAACGAGCCGGGTTGTGGAGATCACGGGCAGTGCAGGAAGGGTTCCGGGGAGAACGGGAGGTCATGTTGGCGAGGGGTCAGATAGAGTGGCCTGATTGGTCTCCGGGGAACGTTTCCGGGTAACCCGGGCAGAAGCGTGCCGGGAGCTTGGGATTTACGAGACGCCATCGGTGAGCGATTCGCCTCAGCTACCGTCCCAGTACGAGCTCGTCCAGCTTGCGCAGGTCGACAGTGTCATGGGGGAGGCGGCCAGCCGCGCCAACGACGGCGCCGAGGAAGGCACCCTCATCTGGGCCCTGGAACAGCGCGATGCGCGCACCCGCCGGGGCAATCGCTGGTACTCGCCTCCGGGCAATCTGTATTGCTCTTTGATTGTGCGACCCGATGTTGCCGTCGACCAATGCGGTCAACTGGCATATGTCGCCGCCTTGAGCGCCGGTAGCGCCCTTGCGGGTCTACTCTCGCCCATGACGGGGTTGCGTTACGGCTGGCCCAACGACCTCTTCATCAACGATTTGAGAGCGGGTCAGATCATGCTCGCGGCCTCGGGCGCTCACAGCGACGTTTACGAGTGGCTCACCCTTGGGGTAATGATCAATGTCGAGCAACATCCGCCCAATCCTGAACCGGAGGAGTACAACAGTGTCCACGCGAGCGGCGCCCCCGAGGTGACGGTTGTGCAGGTGCTGGAAGATTTCGCGCGCTACTTTCTCAACTGGATCAACCGCTGGGCCGAGGATGGTTTCGAGCCTATCCTGCGCCAATGGCAGATTCGCGCCGATTGCGTCGGCGAGGATATGGAACTGCACATGGGCGACCAGTGTCTGCGCGGCAGCTTCGTCGAAGTAGACAAACTGGGTAGACTGGTCATTGCGAGCCCCGAGCAGGTTGAGCACCGCATCAGCATCAACGAGTATTTCGCCCTGGACGAGAAATGAGCAAACCGGGAACTACGAGAGCGCGCCCCTGGCGCCAATGAGCGACGGTGTACGGGGACAGCCAGGAAACGAGTTCGGGCGTATACGCCATCGATGAGGACGGCGGATTGACGCTGCTGCACGAATATCAGGATGGTGAGTACTCCCTGGAAGATCTGCTCGAGGAGTTCGGCTTTGGCCAGATGGATGGAGGCACGGAAAATGGTGATGCGATTATCGTGCTGAACTCTCGGGAAATCCGCGAGCTGAAGGTCAATGCCGACGCCTACAGCTTCGACTACGATGAAGGATTCATCGCGATGTGTCTGGATATCGAGCGATTTGCCTCGGGTAACGTGGGCGAAAGCCTGCGCGTGGTATCCATTGATTGACCGCGGGCCGATGAAATTTGTTGCTGCCCTGGCGCCATTGCTTCTACTGCCGGCCCTGGCACAAGGCGCACTGCAAGCGTCGCACGGGGACATTGCCAATCGGGCCTTGCTGATGGCCGCGGAGACCGGGCGCACGGATCTGGTTGCCTTTGCCCTGGACCATGGCGCCGACATCGAAGCCCGGGACCAGCGCCCACCAGGGCGCACGGCTCTGGTGCTGGCCGTGGAGGGCGGGCATTACCCGGCGGTGCGTCTTTTGCTTGCACGGGGCGCCGACGCCAACGCCTTCACCGCCGACGGTTACACGCCGTTGATGGTGGCGGCGGATGCACGCGACGATCCCCTGATGGGTGTCGAGCTGATCGGCGCCGGCGCCCGGGTCAATGCGGCTGCCGCCGACGGCAGAACAGCGCTGATGGCGGCGGCGGGCCGTGGTCACGAATACTTCGTGAACCTGCTGTTGCTCAACAAGGCTGCCACCGATGCCATGGACAACGAGGGGCGAGATGCCCTTCTACTGGCCGCCGAGGACGGCTCTCTGGCGTCCACCGATGCCCTTCTGAAGGCTGGTGCAGATCCGAGCCGGCGCGCCCGTAACGGCGAGACCAGTCTCGGGCGCGCCGTCATCGGCGCCTACACCCGCGTTGCGGCACGTCTGCTGGCAGCCGGTGCCGACGTCAACGCGCCTGCGGCCAGCGGCCAGACGCCTCTGATCATCGCGGTGCGCACCGGCAACGCGACCACGGCAATCGTTCTGCTGGAAGCTGGTGCGGATGTGAATCGCGTTCAACTCGGAAACGGCAACTCGGCGCTCATGTACGCCGCCAACAACGGATTCGCGGATCTGGTGGGGATTCTGCTCGCCAGCGGCGCGGACGTGGGCACCACCGCCAGCGACGGCTGGACGGCGGTTCAGGCAGCGGAGATGGTCGGGGAGACGGCGATCGTGGAACGATTGCGGGCCGCGGCGCGCGCAGAGTGAGCGATGATCAGAAGCTCGACTGCTCGCCGGACCTCAATTCGTCCAGCATCTCGCGCCGTTGCGCTACCAGCACCTGGTAACATTTGAGCGCACCCCGCTCCCAGGTGCTGTTGGGAGATGCGAGACGCGCAATTCGACGTTCGAAGTGCCGGATGTCCTTTTTCAGCTGTGCTTCACCGGGCCACTCGATTGTTGAACCGCTGCTGCCGCCGTCCGCCCGTTTCACTGCCGTGGTCTCCCTGCTGATTCGACCGTCAGGGTGCAATGTGACACGGGGCGCGCCGGAGTTCTGTGCAATTTGTCACATCTCCGGTGTGCTCCGATTATGGGGACAGATTTTCAATGGTATCAGCGGCGCAGCTTGCGCTGCAGGGATTGGCGCTGATTCTGTGCGTTGTAGCGCACGAGCTCGCGGCGTTTCGCACCGAAGCTGTCCATCGCCAGCGGCCCAACCGTGCGCGCTCCGGCAATCAATGCGCGGCGCTGCTGGCGATGATGGAGAATCCGCTGCTGGTCCCGGTCATGGGCCTGGCGAGCCTGGAACCGTCGGGCCGCCTGCGAGTCCGGCGGCACCGGATCGGTCACGCTGACCGGCTGTAGACGCACCGACTCGGCCCAGTCGCCGAGATCTATCGGTGTCGCCGGACCGGCATGGGATGCTGGAGCTGACTGTGCCGCCGCGGCACGCTGGCGTGCGCTCTTCGCGACCTGCTCCAGCATCAGCTGAAAACGGCTCTGCTGCTGCTGGGTGTGCAGCTGCTGAGTGAGGTTGCCGTCATCGGCCGTTACCGACACGGGTATCAGCCACGCCGTCAGGGACAGAGCGGCGGCCAGCCGAGTACAACGTTTTGCCCGGTATTTTCCATTCATGATAAGTTTGTCTCCCCGGCTTCAGCGCCTGCCGGAGGCCGGAGTCTGACACAGGCCGGCGAGCGCCGCAGCCGATGATGAGAACCGCAAGCAGGAATCGACAGTGAAAAGAAGGGGCTTCGTCAAGCTGTGCGCCACCGCGGCTGCCGCGGTCGGCGCCAACCCGGATCTGCTCGCCCAGCCTGGCGGGCAGATCAAGAAATACGAGCGCGTGCTGCTGGTGGACGCCGAGGGTACACCGGTCAAAGCCGATAGGTTGCAGGTGGGGGAAAGCTACGTTTTCAATTATCCCTACGCCACTACGCCCTGCTTTCTATTGAACCTCGGTAAACCGACGGCCCGGGACACGTCGCTCACCACCGAGGCCGGCACGCGATACGTCTGGGAGGGCGGCTGTGGACCACAGCGCTCCATCGTGGCCTTCTGCGCCATCTGTGCCCACAAGATGAGTCACCCGGCAAAGTCGGTGAGCTTCATCAACTATCGGCACGAAACCGTCAGTTTCCGGAATGCGAGGGAGCAGACCGCGCAGCGGTCGCGGGTTATTTACTGCTGCTCCGAAAAGAGCGTTTATGACCCGGCGGACGGAGCACGTGTTCTCGGCGGGCCGGCGCCGCAGCCGCTGGCGGCGATAGCGCTCGAGCACGACGAGATCAATGGTGACATCTATGCCGTCGGTACCAGCGGCGGCGAGATGTACCAGAAGTTCTTCGATACCTTCGAGTTTCGCCTGGCACTGGAATTCGAGACCTCCGACATCCGCAAGCCCGCGAGTAATGTTGCCGAGGTCGTCAGCATCGCCGAGTATTCACGCACCCGGATGATGTGCTAGCCCGGTCCCATCTACGGTCCTTTCAGCAGCTTCGCCACAGTCTCGTGCCCGGCGGCAACCGCCAGATTCTCCGGTGTCCTGCCCTTGCGATCCCCCATCGACGGATCGGCTCCGGCGAGAAGCAATGAGCGGATCAGCGCCTCGTTGCCTTTCACGGCGGCCAGGTGCAGCGCGGTCGCGCCCTGGTCGTTGCTGACGTTCAAGGCGACGGCCGGCTGCTCCAGCAGCGCCTGAACCACCATTTCCCGCTCCTCGTACACGGCACGCATGAGAGGGGTCCAGCCGTAGATGTCGCGGAGATTGGGATCGGCGCCGCGCGCCAGCAACTGCCGGACTGCGGGAACATGACCCTTGACCGACGCCACCAGGAGCGCCGTCCAGTCGAAACCGCCGATGGCGTTGACATCGGCGCCGGCGTCGAGCAACGCTTTTTGCGTTTCGATATCGCCGCCGATGGCGGCAAACATCAGCGCGGTGCCGCCGTTGTCGGTAGTGGCGTTGACGTCGGCACCGGCGGCGACGAGATCGCGCACAAGGATCACGTCACCGGCTTTGGCGGCGAGAATCAGCAATGTCTTGCCGTCGCTGCGCTGGGCGTTCACGTTCACGCCCCAGGTGATCAGGCGTGCCGCAGCGTCCATGTCGCCGCGCTCGAGCGCGTGGAGGAATTCCTGATCCGCGGTCGAAGTCGCATGCACCGACACGGCGCACACCGCCAGCACCGTGGCTGCAATCCCTATCCGACAATGGGCGTGTGTGAGGTTCACGGCCACGTCCTGGAGACTCCGGAAATCCGACAATCAGTGCGGCGTGCGTGAGGCTGGTGGTCCCGCGGGCGGATATTCACCGCGCCGGGTCCCGGCACGCAACTCGTAGCGCTTGACGATTTCGCCAAGCGCGGCGCGGGCATCGTAGCGTTTCGACATTCGCACCATGGTGTCGTGCTTCAGCGCATCGCGTAACAGGGCATCGAATTCCTGGTGCTGCGCAGCCTCCAGGGGATGCTGCTGGGAATGCAGCATCCAGTGACTCTGATCGCCGAAAAACCAGCACAGCCGCGGTTGTCGGGAAAGCAGCTTGAGCGCTTCAAAATGCGTGCCGCCATCTCCGGGCGTAAGAAGGATTTCGCACACAAAGGGATCGCCGGGCCGAGCGTGGAGCTCGGGCCGCAGAACCACGACCGCACCGTTGTCGGTCTCCAGCAGATCGCTTTCCATGCCCACCGGCAACGGCCCCCTGGATTGCTTGATGGCGCGGCGATCGGCTTTACATTCGGCGCCCGCGAGCTGGAAAAAAAGTGCCGCCTCCCAATCTTCGCCGTCCAGTTGCACGGCGACGCAGGTAGCGGCCGCACCGCTCGCCTGCATGGCGTCACGGACGGGCTTGGGAAAGCGAGACGGCTCCGCGGTCACGGCGGAGGGCCACAAAAAACGACGCCTCTTCCCCGGGGCGGGGAAGAGGCGCCACAGTTACTGATTTTGCGATCGCGACTCAGGCTGGCTCTCCACCCGCCGCTCCGCGATCCGCTTCGCCGGCATCGCTCGCTTGCGTGCCTTCCTTGCGGGCCTCCTCGTACCACAGGCTGTGGTGCTGCTTGGCCCAGTTCTCGTCCACCCGGCCGGTGCTCATACCTTCGAGCGCCCCTTCCACGCCCACGGAACCCAGATAGATGTGACCGAGCATGAGCGCTATCCAGATGAGGGAGGTGATGGCGTGGATGATGCTGGCGATCTGCATGGTGTCCCGGGTCTGCCCGTAGTTGGGAAAGTCGAGGATGAATCCCGTCACCACAACCGCGACGCCGATAGTCAACATGGCCCCATAAGTGAAGATCTTCTCACCGGCATTGATGCGCCCGGCCGGCGGGTGCTTGCCCTTAGCAAGAAGACCACCGCCCTGGCTGAGCCAGCTCCAGTCGCCTTTTTCCGGGAGGTTGTGGCGTGCCCAGAATACCAGTATGAGAACGACGCCGATGGAGAAAGCCGGCCCGAGATAATTGTGCAGCCCTTTGGATATGTCCGCCCAGGCGGAAAAGCCTTGCGGCCCCAGAAGCGGGATCAGCACCGCCCGGCCGAACAAAATGCTGAGGCCCGTGATGGCGAGAATAATGAACAAGATGGCCGTGTACCAGTGCAGTACCCGGTTGGCCGTCGACCAACGGGCCACCGTTCTGCCGCTGCGGCCGTCATCCAGCGGAACCGGACCTTTCAAGCCGAAGAACAGTGCGATCGCGAGCACGATGAGGAACAAACCCCAGCCACCGATGGTCGCGACGGGTCCGTTGCGCACCTGCCGCCAGTTCTGACCGCCATTTTGCACCAGCACGTCGGTTTCCTGACCCTGCACCGCGGTATAGCCCTGATCGCCGCCGCGCACGGCGCGCCAGAAGTTGGCGCGCGGGTTCGAATCCTCGACCGCCTGGGCATGGGCCGACTGAATGCCGGTGTACACGTAGCTGCCGAGCGGCAGGACCATGGCCCCTACCAGTATGATGGCGATGCTCCACAGGAGCATGCGTTTGTATCGACGGGCGCGCGCCTTTCGATCTGTGTTGTCGGGTGTTGCCATCTCCAACGTTCCTCCGCCTTTATCGTTGCTGCAGCCCTTGCGCTGGGACACGGGGCCGTTCGGCTCGATGTTGGTGGCCGCCAATCCTAGCGGTCGATCTGGGTCGTATTGATGCGATTCCGCAGCTCCTCGGTTTGCTGCTGGGATCGTTTCGCGCCGGCGTCACCCGTATAGGGGGAGCAGCCGGCAAGCACGGTGCCCAGGGAGAAAATCACTACTGCCGCGAGGATTCGATAATGTGCAAATTTCACTGATCCGCGGTCCTCGTTCTTGTAAGAATTCATGCCGTGGAGCAACCAGGCCAACCCGGTCGGCGCTCTGAAATACGCCTGTTCTCCTGGCGATCCGGCTGAGCGGTCGCTCTTATGGTTTCTTGGGCACGGGCCTGCCTTGCCGCCCATGCCGCAACCACGTTAACGCAATTCCGACAGTGACGCTAGCGTGAAAATGGCAGGCTAGCGGTCTACCTGAACCATCTGAAAACGCTTTTGCAAAACCTCTTCCCGCTCCGCCGTGCTCTTGGCGTCCAGCAGCGGGTCCTTGCTGCCCTTGTACTCACCCTGCTTGTGGACGGTTACGCCGGTCGACTCGTAGCAGCCGCTCATGATGGCGGCGCTTGCAAGCGCCGCGATGGTCAGTGCCCCTCTTCTATTCATCGAGTAGCTCCTGTCAAATATTCTGCAGCCGCACAAAACATTTACCCGTGCCTGAAAGCAGCAGGCAATCCGAATGAGCCGCGGCGCCCCCCTCCAATCACCTTGGACGGGGCGGCGCCGCAGGCCGCGTCAGCCGGCCTTCTTGTAGGCCGTTTCCCAGCCCCAGGTCTGCGGTCGACCACCGCGCTTCAGCACCCGCTGGCGGTAGATGTCGGCGACCATGTCGCCGTCGCCGCCAAGCAGCGCCTTGGTCGAGCAGAACTCGGCGCACAGCGGCAGCTTACCTTCCGCGATGCGGTTGCGGCCGTATTTGGCGTACTCCGCGTCGGAGTTGTTCTCGCCGGGCCCGCCCGCACAGAAGGTGCACTTGTCCATCTTGCCGCGAACCCCGAAGGCCTCCTTCTGAGGATACTGGGGTGCGCCGAAGGGGCATGCATAAAAGCAATACCCGCAGCCGATGCAAAGATCCTTGTCGTGCAGAACGATGCCGTCGTCGGTGGTGTAGAAGCAATCCACCGGACAGACGGCCGCACAAGGCGCGTCGGTGCAGTGCATGCAGGCCACCGAGATGGATTTCTCCCCCGGCATACCGTCATCCAGCACCACCACGCGGCGGCGGTTCACGCCCCACGGTACCTCGTGCTCGTTCTTGCAGGCTACAA
>Ga0255058_10000194_pt1 | contig 35911 bp, 29 predicted proteins | sample Cases_109_9_MG_FD_188637 | JGI IMG/M metagenome (GOLD analysis project Ga0255058, IMG submission 188637) | Seawater microbial communities from Amundsen Gulf, Northwest Territories, Canada - Cases_109_9 | ecosystem: Environmental > Aquatic > Marine > Gulf | place: Canada: Northwest Territories...
AGTTCTGCGCAGCGCATTGAGTATCTCATCAAGAAACTTGGCCGCGCCGAAAAGCTCGAATTGATTGCAGGGCGTCGTGAACTGCCCGGCCCGGATGAAATCGGCATGTAATGTCAGGCTTCGGGTTCCGTTGCCGGATAAAGTGGTATCGGTTCGCCGAAAACAGGCAGGAGCAGGCGTGTGTCCGAGTCCCAGGTTCGCCTTAGTTCTTCGAGCAGGTCAACGGTATCGGAAAAATCGTTGAGGAACGTCGGCATTAATTCGACGACACCGAATGCCCTGGTGTAGTCGTCAAAATGAATTGGATAGACGGAAGTGGCGCCCGTCGATGTCACGGTCGTCAGCCAGTACCGCTCGACGTAGTCGCGTCCCAGTCCCTCAATAAGTGCGGTGCCCAGCATGACGACATCCACCTTTACATCATCGAGAGACGACTCCTTGATACCACCACTTCCGTGTACCAGCGTCACACCGCTCGGGTGCGAAACGACGATGGAGTAACTGATTCCTTCCCGCCACGCGGATACTGGTGCCGGGGTGACAAGAGGTTCGTCGATCGTACCGGGCAGCGGCACTGATCCGCGCAATCCTATTGGCGCATGATTCGACTCAATGAAGGTGATCGTAAACTGTCCGAACGTGTATTCACCCTGGCCTTCAACCACAACAATCTGATCCTCGGGCACTCCGGCGCCGCGCGCGATTTGCGCAGTGGACTCGGAGCCGAGTATTGACGCACTGGTTCGATTGCCGATCGCGCCGATATCCATCGCGTGATCATAGTGGGAGTGAACAGGAATGATCGCGGCCAGCCGGCGCACGCGGTATTCATTCAGGAAATAGTTGATCGTCGCAATGTCATTGTCGACGTCTCGTCCCGTCAGTAGTTGAAACAAGCTCGGCCGTGAAATAAATCCGTCGATGAGAATCTGGGTGTCGCCATCGTCGAACAATAGCGTCGTGACGCCGAACCAGGTCACTGTTACGGGCGAGGCCACGTCGTGTGTGAAGGGCGGTCGCGCGATATCGATTTCGTCCAACGAATAGCGATCGCGCCATAGCATTGTCATGACGAGAGCGCCGAGTGCGACGATCGCGGTAATGCCAAGCAAAACACGCGCAGCCATTCGTTCGATATCCCTGATCGATACGACTTCCATGACTTGACGATACCATCTGCCGCCAAACGCGGCATGGCACAGTCGTGCATCAGATCATGCGTTGGCTGCCTGACAAGCTGAGTTCGCGGAGCATCGGGTTTTCTGCCTTGCGAAACTTGTAGGAGCGCTGCTTGCAGCGCGATCGCGGCGCAAGCGCCGCTCCTACAGGTGGCCTTGCCAGGCTGTTTATTGGCCGGCGACGATGCGCGCGAACTGACCGGTCAGTGGCGCGAGGTAGTTGCCCATCGCGTAGCCGAGCAGCGCCATGAGAATCGACACCGGGACGAGGCTTGGCCGATGATGGGCGGCGACGATCGGTGCCGACGCCGCTGCGCCGATATTGGCGGCAGACGCGATCGCGACGCTGTGGATGTCGACACGGAACAACCACGCGCCCGCAACGCAGAACAGGCCGTGGATGAAAATCCAGATGAACGCGCCAAACACGAACATCGGTGCTTCAGCCAGTCCCGATACGGAGGCGCGCGCGCCCATGCCTGCGACGAATACATACACGAGCGCGGTGCCAAGCGCCGTTGAATTCGGCAATTTGGCGACTGGCGTCCCCGACAGGACCAGTGCGATCGTCGTCACGAGCAAAATGCGTACGGTCGTTTCCGAGAACAACGCTTCCATCGCCGGCATTGTCGCAGGTATCCAGCCGGATATTCCCGGTGCCATCGAGCGACCGATCCATATCACACCGATAACCACGGCCAGTAAATACAGGTACTGCGGCATCGTGGGCGCCTTGTCTTCTTCAACATGCAACTCCGCCGCCTCGTCCATCAATGCAATACGGTCCTCGGGTACGCGCGCCCATTTATTGAACCTGTCGGCAAAGTCGCGCGACATCAGCAACAACGGCAGCCACACAACATAGACGACGTTGTCGGCAATGACCGCAAGCCCGAATTGTTCCTCGGACGTGCCAAGCATTTCCGCCGTTGCGGCCATGTTCGCGGTACCGCCAATCCAGCTGCCGGCGAGCGCGCCGTAACCTTTCCACGCATCCGGCGACAGCCAGGGATGGACGATCGCGTACGCAACAGCGGCGCCGACCATAACGCCGACGGTGCCCATCAACATGACAAGGACGCCTTTGCCCATCACTTTGATGACGGCGGGGATGTTTACCTTGATCAGCATCAGCACGATAAATGCGGGCAGTAAGTAGGCGCTCAGACCCGAATAGATGACCGATTTGCTGGGAATGACGTCGAGGTTGTTCAGAAAGACCGGTGTGGCATAAATGAAAAGCAACGGCGGAATGTACTGAAATAATTTCGCCTTTGTGAGTTCAGCAAGCAAAAAGAAAAATGCGGCGACTGCGCACAGCACGGCAAGCACGCCGGCGGGCGATGAAACAAGGGCAACGGAGCTTTCCATCGGTTGGCGATCCGGTGACGAGAAGAAGCGCCAGAGTATAAGGGATTAACCGCATTTGTAGGAGTTGCGCTTGCGCTGCGACTCTCGCGCTGCAAGCAGCGCTCCTACATCAACTTCGCAGCTCCTGCAAACGCGATCGTGATTTGTCAGCTCAGGAAAAGCTGATCTGGGCGGCGAAGTCCTTGCGGGCGGCCTCGTCTTTCAGCACCGCGGCGTTTAGCGTTAGCCAGACCGCGTCCCAGTCTTTGATCTTGCTTGGTCCGAAAACGAATTTTGCAATGAAACTCTCAAGATCACTTACGTGAATGACGTTCTTGGGCATCTCTGAGGTAAATTCCACCGAGCCCGTAAAAATGACGAGATTGGCGACGGGCGCATCGGGGACAACCTGTTGCATCGCGCGCGCGCGGCCTTCATTTTGGATTGCGGGGTTTAGCAAACGGCGTCGTGATACGCCATCCACATTCGTCCATTGCGCCTCGTCCTCGCCGCCGAAGATGATGCCATTGTAATGCAAGGCTCGAATGCAAAGGATGCCGCCGGCCGTCATGATCGCGTGGTCGATTTTTGCAAGCCCGCCGTAAGCGCCAGGAAGAATGAAGTCGTGCAACACATCCTTGCTGCGAGCATGCAACGCACGCTGAATCCTGAAGCGGCCGATGCGTGCCGTCAAAAATTTCGTGAAGTGACCCATCGTGGACCGAAATATCAGCGTCAGCATTAACGCTGCGGCGATGGCGAATGCGAACATGGCAGGACCGACGCCGGTTATCCCGGTCCCTGCACCGTCGACAGCGGCGAGCGCCGGCAGAGCGATTAGCGGCAGGCTGGACAACAGGGTTCGGACAATCAGGATCATGGCCTGAGCATAATGCGGGCGGTCGACTCGCGCATCGTAGCAGGTCACGTTTCTGAAATATTCCCCGGATATGCGAGGACATGGAAGCGGGCCAGTGATCGTTCACGAATAGGATTCGTGAATTCACATTTACCGCTACGTCAGGCCAGTTGTTGTTTCCAGCGGCCACGGCGAAAAGCGACAATGCTCAGCAGCGTCAGGAGCGACTCGGAAAAAACGATGGCAATGAACACACCGTTCGGACCGAGCTCGAACCCGGTTGCCAGCCACAGCGCCAGTGGAATCTGCACGATCCAGAAAGACAACAGGTTGAGCGCCGATGGCGACGCTGTGTCGCCGGCGCCATTCAGGGCCTGAATCATGATCATGCCCACCGCATACATGGGAAAGCCTACCCCCAGGATTCGAAGACAACTCGTGCCGTATCGAAGCACTTCCGGATCGCTCGAAAAAAGCGCCGTGATTTGCGACGCCATCAGCAACATCAAAACGCCGACGATAGTCATGAAAACACCGTTGTACTGTGCGGCTCGCCACGCCGATCGCTCTGCGCGGTCGGGCAGGTTGGCACCGAGATTCTGGCCAACGAGAGTCGCTGCCGCATTGCCGAGGCCCCAGGCGGGGAGAATCGCAAATTCGATCATGCGTAACGCGATCGTATAGGCAGCGATCGGGCCACTGCCGTAAAACGCGATGATGCGCATTAGCGCGACCCAGCTCGCGGTCGTGATCAGGAACTGGCCGATACCGCCTGCCGAGATGATCAACATGCGCTTGATCAGATCGGGTACGAGGGTCAGGTGCCGAAACTGGAATTTCAGCCGGCCGCGCCCGCGAAACAGGTAGTTCAGTTGGTAAATGACGCCGATGCCGCGGCCAATCGTCGTCGCAACCGCAGCCCCTGGTACGCCCATTTCCGGGAACGGCCCGAGACCGAAGATCAGGCAGGGGTCGAGAACGATGTTGATACCGTTGGCGAGCCACAGGGAACGCAGCGCTACCGCGGCATCACCCGCGCCGCGGAACGCCGCATTCAGCAAGAACAGGTACATGATGCTGGCCGAACCGCCGAGCAGTACCGCCGTGTACCCTGTGCCGATCTGGACGACGTTTTCCGAAGCGCCCATGAGCACGAGCATGTCACGCGCGAATACAACGCCGAAAACACCGACAAGGATTGATACGAGCGCGCCGGTCCAGATGGCCTGGCCGGTTACGCTCGCGGCGCCTTCGCTGTCTTTTGCGCCGATCCGTCGCGAGACCATCGCCGTGACGCCCATGCCCAGGCCAATCGAGATCGCATACAGCACCGTGACGAGCGCCTCGGTGATGCCGACCGCGGCTACGGCGTCTGTGCCGAGTCTCGAGACGAACGCGATATCCACAACCGCGAATATCGACTCCATCGCCATTTCGAGCATCATCGGAATCGCGAGCAAGCCGAGAGCGCGCCCGAGCGCGCCGCGCGTGTAATCGTTGTCGTTGTCGCTGAGCGATTCGCGCACGAATGCGAGCGCGGTTTTCCACCAGGACGATTGTTGTGGTTCAGTCGTCATGTATGCTGTCGGTTCCCCGCCGAAGGACGCACCACTATGCCCGACGGACTATGGCCGATCATTATTCTGATTGCGATTGTTATCGCGTGGGTGCTGGCGAAAGTTCGCTTCTATATGCAGAAGAGCGAGGAACAGTGGCGTGAGGTCGACAAGAGCAAGCTGCGCGAGTGGGACGACGAAGACGACTGAGCGAGCTGACTGCTGCGTCGTGTCAGGGTATGGCGAGTAAATCCAGCGCTGCCAATGTCATCGCTTCGACGCCGGCCCTGATCGGTGTCTCGACCTCAATCCTGAAAAGTGGCGAGTGGTGATCCGCCCAGGTCCCGTCGGCGATTGTTTCCGGCGGGGTGCCGCCGACTTCGAAATAGACGCTGGGAATCGGCGGATCCACATTGACGAGATCCGGAAAATCCTCGGCACCCATGTCTGACTGGTACCAGCTTACAAACGCGTCCTCGCCCATACCGGCGATCATGGCGGCACGCACGCGTTGGGCCAGGGCAGCCGTGTTGGTCGTTGTCGGCGATCCACCAGCGGCTATATCGATTTCCGGCAGCCGATCTTCGGGCAAACCCGCAGCTCGCGCCGTCTGCGTGGCGACGCGCGCGATGCTTTCCAGCAAGAAGTGGCGCGTCTTTTCAGTATTCGATCGAACGGTGATATCGAGCCGGGCGTGATCGGCAATGATATTGGGGGCCGACCCGCCGCGAAACGCTCCAACGGTAATGAGAGCGGGCTCGAGCGGCGAAATTTCGCGCGTGATGATGCTTTGCAATGCCACCACGATTTGACTGCCGAGCAGGATCGGGTCTTTGCCGAGATGTGGTGATGCTCCATGTGTTGCGATGCCGCGCACGTTAATGCGCACAGTATCGACGGCCGAGTACATCAGCCCATCGCTGAACGCGATTTTGCCGGCCGGATACTTGGCGATGACATGCAAAGCGAGCGCATTGTCAGGCCGGCCGACTCGCTCGTAGAGATCGTCCGCGACCATTGCGCTCGCGCCGCCAATGGCCTCCTCGGCAGGCTGACCGAGCAACAGAAGCGTTCCCCGCCATTGGTCCTTCATCGCGGCCATGCGACGTGCAACACCAACCAGGGTCGTCATGTGCATGTCGTGTCCGCAGGCGTGCATGACCGGCATTTCGTCGCCGTCGAGATTCACCTGTTTCGCGCTCGACGCGTATTCAAGACCGGTTTTCTCGAGTACGGGCAAGCCGTCCATGTCAGCACGAATCAGCAATACCGGGCCGTCGCCGTTGCGCATCGTTCCGACCAGGCCGGTCTTGCCGATGTTACGCGTGACACTGAAGCCGGCCGACTCCAGTTCGGCGGCGAGACGATTCGATGTCTCGAACTCCTGCATCGACAATTCGGGATTGGCGTGAAAATGTTTGAACAACGCGTCTAGATAGGAATAGTCCGCGGCGATCGATGTTTGCAGCGACGCCGCACCCGCAGGGCACGCGATCCAAACGGACAAGACCGATAGCGCGAAAAATCTCACATGAACTCTCATTTGTTTTCCCCTCTCCCGGATCAGGCGATCGGCCTGAACTAGTCGGCATTGTCCAATTTTTGGTCGCTTCGAAACAAGTTCTCCAGTTCGGCAACCGTCTCTTTCGCCGATTGAATCAGCAGTTCCTCTGAATCGTGAATGGCGTGTTGTTCGGCGAGCAGTTGCGCGTCACGCTCGAGGAACATGGCCGCGACGCCCTCCGCCTCGTCATCTGCCATGCCCAGTTGGCTGAGTACGGTCTTGCTCAACGCGACACTCGACAACAACGTGTCACGAAAAATGTGTTGCACGCCAATGTCCATGAGCTTGTGTGCGTGCCGGCGATTGCGCGCTCTCGCCACGATCGTCAGGTCCGGAAAGTGCCGGGCAACGGTGTTCGCGATGTGCAGGGATGTTTCCATGTCACCCGTCGCAATAACGATGATCCTGGCATGCTCAGCACCTGCGGCGCGCAGCAAGTCCAGGCGCGCCGCGTCGCCGAAGTGAACTTCAGCGCCATAACGGCGAATCAGGTTGACCTGGCTCGGGTCGGCCTCCAGGGCCGTGAACGGCGTGCCGACGATACGCAGCAGTCGTCCTACGATCTGTCCCACGCGACCGAAGCCCGCAATCAGGACTTCACTGTGTTCGCCCGGGGGCTCGTCGTAGTCCGGTTCCTCTTGATCCTTGACGCGTTGTGTCAGTCGCTCGACGAGGACATGAAAAAACGGCGTTAACAACAAAGAAACAGTGACGGCGAGCGTCAGCGACTCACTGAGATCGATCGCGATAATTCCTTCGCGGGCCGCCAGAGCAAACAGTACAAATGCGAACTCGCCGGCTTGTGACATCGACGCGGCAAGGCGAAACGAGCCTTTCACATCACACACGCCAAACGCGCGAGCTAGCGGCACAAGAACGATTGCTTTTGCGAGCATCAATGTCGCGACAATCAGCAATATTCGTGACGGATCCTCGAACAGCAGGCCCAGGTTGACGGACATCCCGACCGCGATGAAAAACAAGCCGAGCAGCAGGCCTTTGAAAGGCGCAATGTCACCTTCGAGTTGATGGCGGTATTCGGAGTCGGCCAGCAACATGCCCGCGATGAATGCACCGAGCACCATCGACATTCCGGCCAGCTTCATCAGCAGCGCTGCACCGATGACGACGAGCAGCGCCGTCGCCGTAAATATTTCGGGAATCCTGGATCCGGCCGCGATGTGCAATATCGGGCGCAGCAGGTAGCGTCCGCCAATGATCAGGCCCACCAGCATGGCGATGCTAATGGCGGTCGCAACCAGGTCGAAGCGGCTGCCGGTGGCAGAATTCCCGAGAATGGGCATGATCGCGATCAACGGGATGACCGCAAGGTCCTGGAATAACAAGATCGAGAATGCCGCCCTGCCGTGCGACGTTGTCAGCTGTTTTTTCTCAGCCAGCATTTGCAGGACGAAGGCCGTCGACGACAAGGCCAGGATGAATCCGACAACTGTCGCCGTCATTACTTGCAGGCCGGCAGCCCAGGCAAGTGCCCCGATGAGCAGCGCGCTCACGAACACTTGTGCTGCACCAAGACCAAAGACCATGCGCCGCAATACCCACAAACGTGAGGGCTGCAATTCGAGACCAATGACGAACAACAACAGGACGACACCCAGTTCGGCGAACTGCAATATCTGCTCGTGATCCGAGACGAGTTTCAAGCCAAAAGGACCAATGATGATGCCGGCGGCGAGGTAACCGAGCACCGAGCCAAATCCCAGCCGTCGGCTGATCGAGACGCTGACGATGGCGGCGAACAGGAATATGACGGATTGCACGAGCAGGCTCATTGGGGTCCTTGTCCTTTTCGATTACACTTGGTGAAATTCTGCGGGACCGAATTATGCTCGATACTATCCGTTTTCACCCTGCCATTGGGGCCGGCTTGTTCAGCCTGATTCTGGTCCTGACGGCTTGTGACAAGGGTAGCTCGGATACGGCGGATGCCGATATTCAGGCAGGCCGGGACGTGGTCGACGCAATGAGTCTCGAACACGCGAATGATTCGACAGAGCCGAGTGAGGCGGCAAAGATCGAACCCACGCATTCGGTTGATTCCGAGACTTTGGCTTATGCGGATGTCGAAGACGAGCTCGCCTATGGCTATCTCGCGTATCCGTCGGGGGTATTCGAGCCATTGCCTGCCATCATCATGATTCACGAGTGGTGGGGATTGAATGACAATATTCGCGCGATGGCCAACCGGCTCGCCGCACATGGCTACATGGTTCTCGCCGTCGATTTTTACGGTGGTGAGACCGCGGCAAACCCCGACGAAGCGCGTATGAGAATGCTGGGTGTGGTCGAAAATCCGCAACGCGCGCGCGAAAACCTTCGCCAGGCCCTGGATTTTCTCACCATAGCCGGGGCGCCGCGCATTGCGTCATTGGGCTGGTGTTTCGGCGGCGGATGGTCATTGAACACAGCGATGCTGTTTCCCGATAAAGTCGATGCCAGCGTCATTTATTATGGTCAGCTCACGGCCGACGCCGAGCGCTTGCGGTCGATCGATGCGCCGTTGATCGGCTTTTTTGGGTCGGACGATCGTGGCATTCCGGTGGAGTCCGTGAAAGCCTTCGAAAGAACGCTGCAGCGCCTGCGCAAGGACTACGAAATTCGCATCTATCCTGGCGCTCGCCATGCCTTCGCCAACCCGACGGGCAACAACTACAACGCCGAAGCCGCCGAAGACGCCTGGCAACGAACACTAAGGTTTCTCGCCGCGCATCTGCAGACGAGCGACGCGACCTGACGGTGCCTGGCTGTCCGGATCAATCGTGATCAGGAAAACCGCTGTCTCAACCTACCAGTTGGCGCGCCGTGTTGCTGTAGCAATCGTCGGCTCGACAATACTGATCATTGGCATTGTCATGGTGGTCACACCGGGACCGGCGATCGTCCTGATTCCCGTGGGCCTCGCAATCCTGAGCATCGAGTTTGCCTGGGCGCGCTTTTGGCTAAAGCGTGTGCGGGAAAGAATCAGCCGAAGGAATGCCGCAAACTTGAGCGAGCGGGCCGAGCAGCATCGCGATCGAGTCGCTTGAATCGAAAAAAATTGGCGCCGGAGAGAACCCCGGCGCCCAGGTCTTGACGGCCAATCCGGCGGGGGATTCCGATTGTGCCGTCGCTGTCCGCTTGTTGCGGACAATGCGGCAACTTTCGCCTAGCCGCGTAGGGTATTTATGGTGTCGAACGGGCTTTTCTCAAGCCCCGTGGGTCTAAACGACGAGCGCGCCCTGCATGGCAACCAGTACGCCGACCATCGCGATCAGCAGGGCAACCAGAGTAAGTCCGTTTTCAATAATTCGATTGTTCATGTGCTTTCATCCGTGTGTTTGGCCGCATTTGGCTGGCCGTAATTTGATCTTTCACTCATAGCTATTGCACAGACCGTGCCAAGTCAGGAAAATGTATTGAAACAATAACTTAAGTCGAAAGCATTGCTTACGGAATTTCGCAATTAACGAAAAAACGTAATAATTTTAACGGAATTCCGTATATACTACGCCGATGCTCGGTTTCGAAGACTATCAATGGTTGTTCCGCAAGGCGCCCGCCATGGCGACATCGATCGCCGAGAGCGGCGCTTACCTCGACGTCAATGACGCCTTCCTGTCGCGTCTCGGACTCAAGCGTGAGGAAATCCTCGGCAAATACCCTGAGGACTTCGTCACGCCGAGTAGCGCCAAACGCATCGCGGAAGAATTTCGGCCCGCGCTCCGGCGCACGGGCAAGCTCGAAAACAAGCCGATCACATTCGTCGCGAGCAATGGCGATGTGGTCGACTGCCTCACAAATGCCATCGTGGAATACGATCCGGATGGCGAGGTCATGCATACCATCGCGATGTACACCGAAATATCGGATCAGGCTCGCGCCAACTTCAAATATCGCTCCCTGTATCGATCGACACCGGCGATGCTGCACACGATCGACGGTGATGGGCTTATCGTCACCGTGACTGATCACTGGCTGAAGAAGCTGGGCTACACACGAAATGAAGTTATCGGTCGCCCGGTCTCGGATTTCTTCAGCGCGGCCGAGCGGCGGCAGTTCGAAAACGACGGCCTGCACAAGCTGATTCGCGGCGGCGACTTCAATAATCGCGAGCGGCAAATGGTGACGCGTGACGGCAAGGTTCTTGACTTGCTGGTATCGGCGATCGCGCACCGTGATGCCGATGGTGATGTTGACCGCCTGCTGGTCGCGTCGAAGGATGTCACCATGCGTTTGCATGCTGAGCGTCAACTGCGGCAAGCGCTGGCGGAAAATGCCCGCCTTCGCGAGGAACTCGTAGAGGAGCGCGATTACCTGCGCGAAGAAGTCAATGTCGCGCTGAATTTCGGCCGCATAGTGGGTACGAGTCCGGCATTGCAACGCATGCTCACGCGCGTTACAGCCGTGGCCGACACGCCGGCGAGCGTGCTGGTTCTCGGTGAATCCGGCGTCGGCAAGGAATTGGTAGCGCGTGAGATTCACGCGCGCAGCCCACGTGCTGACGGACCGCTGGTCAAAGTGAATTGCCCGTCCATACCCAAGGAGCTTTTCGAAAGCGAATTTTTCGGTCACGTCAAAGGCGCTTTTACGGGCGCACACCGCGATCGCGTCGGCCGCTTCCAACTTGCGGACGGCGGCACGATTTTCCTCGATGAAATCGGCGAAATTCCGTTGGAATCGCAGGGAAAATTGTTGCGCGTATTACAGGAAAGCGAATTCGAACGCGTAGGTGATGATGTCACCAAGTCCGTTGACGTTCGTGTCATAGCGGCAACGAATCGGAACCTGGAGAAACTGATTGTCGATGGCGAATTTCGCGAAGACCTGTTCTATCGAATCAGTGTATTTCCGGTCGATGTGCCGCCACTGCGTGACCGGGGTGAGGACGTCATTCAGCTTGCGCAGCACTTCCTGGAGCAAACCTGCGCGGATTTCGGGCGTGAGCCCATGAGCCTGACGCGGGCGCAGGCCGACAAGCTGCGGCGCTACGACTGGCCAGGCAATGTCCGCGAATTGAAGAACGTCATCGAGCGCGCCGTTATCCTGTCGACTGGCAAGGTATTGCGCCTCGATGTCTCAATGCCGGAGCTGAAGCACAGTATCGCCGAGACCGCGCTCGCCGAGCCGTCGGCGGAACAGGTTTTGACGGAGAAGGACATGCGCGAATTTCAGAAGCGCAATACGGTCGCCGCGCTTGAGAGAAGTAGCTGGCGCGTGTCCGGGGAAGGTGGTGCGGCCGATATTCTTGGCGTCAAGCCGACGACGCTTGCCGATCGTGTCCGGACATTCGGTATCAAGAGGCCGCCGCGGCGATGAGCAAAATCCTGCTACGCGTGTCGGTCGTTGCGTTGATTCTCGCGCTCGCGTTCCTGGCGCGCGGATTACCGTTTGCGGACTGGCTGGCCGGGTTGGAAAACTGGGCGAGGCAAAACCCCTTCGCAGGAGCTGTCGCCTACATTGCCGTGACTATCGTCGCAACCGTCGCATTGATGCCGGGCTGGATAATGATGATGCTGGGCGGACTCGTCTTTGGTCTGACACTGGGTATCGCCTACGCGATGCTCGGCATAGTCGGTGGCGCCGTCGCGGCTTTTTTTGTCGGTCGCAAGCTGACTCGCGAATGGGTTGAGCGGCGCATCTCGGGCAATACCCGCTTGTTGGCACTCGATGACGCACTCGATGAAAAGGCGTTTTCCATCGTCGCACTGACGCGCATTGCCCTTGTGTTTCCGTTCAATATATTGAATTACGCTTACGGTGTAACACGAGTCGGAACGCTGGCATACGCGGCAGGCACGGCCGCGGGCATGTTGCCGATCGTCGCGATCTACGTATACCTGGGCACCCTTGCGCGTGACATGGGTCAGATTCTTGCGGAGGGGGCCGACATTGGGCCGGACGCGCGGTGGGCGGTCGCGGTTGCAGCGATTGCGATCCTGAGCGTTGTACTGATCGTCCGGCGCGCGCTGGCTCGCGCCATGCAACGACGAATGCGAGATACCGAATGCACATGAGAATCCGAACCATCTGCTTGTTGCTTTGCCTGTTCATCGCAGCGCCGGACGTTGCGCTGGGCAAGGGGGGGTTGCCCACGAAAAGCCGCAGTACGCTACCCGCGCCAAGTCGCAGTACGCTGCCCGCGCAAGTTCGCAGTGTGCTGAATCTGCGGCAGGTGCCACACGACACGTTGAGCGTGCACGTCATCGATCTCGACAGCGGCGAGATCGTGCTGGGTTGGCAGGACCAGGTCTCGCGCAATCCGGCGTCCACAGTGAAACTCGTGACCACGCTGGTTGCACTCGATGTCCTGGGTCCGAGCTACCAATGGTCAACCGACATCCATGCGCTGGGCGAGGTCACCAACGGCCGGCTCGACGGCGACCTGCTCCTAAAGGGGCATGGCGACCCCTACCTGGTCACCGAGCGTGTCTGGCAAATGTTGAGACGCATCCGGCAGGCAGGGATACGTGAAGTGAGCGGCGACCTGTTGCTGGATGACAGTTACTTTGACGTTGCACCGTATGACCCTGCGGAATTTGATCGTCAGCCACTGCGCGCCTACAACGTGGCACCAAACGCTCTGCTAATGAATTTCAAGGTCGTGCGCTACTGGTTCGTGCCGGACCATGCAGCCAACGCGGTGCGCGTGACGCTGGACCCCGCGCTCGAAAACCTGCTTGTCGACAACCGGCTGACTCTGGCCAGTGGCAGCTGCCGGGGTTATCGGCGTGGCATCTCGATCACGCCGAACGACGATCTCGACACCATGATCTTCGAGGGCCGGTTTCCGAACGGCTGTCGTCGTTACGCAATGGACCGAACGGCGCTCAGTCACGGCGCCTTTGATTACGGTCTGTTCGCATCGCTCTGGAAGGAATCGGGTGGTGTGCTCGGGGGCAGCTGGCGAAAAGCCGTCGCACCCGAGGCAGGCGATGCCCTGGTTTCCTTCAGTTCCCCGCCGCTGATAGAAATCATCGCCCTCGTAAACAAACACAGTAACAATGTGATGGCGCGACAACTGCTGTACACCCTTTCAGCGGAGGTACTCGGGGTGCCCGGGACAGAACAGGGCGGCCTGCAGGTTGTGAAAGACTGGCTGGCGCGCGAGCTACCCGACGTCGACAGCGTGCAGCTCGACAACGGCGCCGGCCTGTCGCGCGAAACGCGTATTAACGCCAGGGATTTTGCGTCAATCCTGCGCTACGCGTGGCAGCAGCCCTATATGCCGGAGTTTTCGTCTTCGCTGGCCTTGTCGGGACATGATGGCACGCTGCGCAAGCGCTTCGATGACAATAATCTGACGGGCCAGGCGCACCTCAAAACCGGCTCACTGGATCATGTTGCGGCGATCGCCGGCTACGTGCAGTCGCAATCAGGTCGTCGCTTCGCCGTGGTCATGTTGCATAACTACGAGGATATTCATCGCGGTCCGGGCGAGGAAGTACAGACGGCGTTGTTGCAATGGCTTTACGAACAGTAAACGGTGGCACCTGGCTGTAGTAAACTGCCTGCGGGCTACGGAGATTGACGATGCGTCTGTTCATTGGCGTTTTGACCTTATTACCACTGTTGGCGGCGGCCGAGACCGCCTACGTCACCGATAATTTGCGGCTGAACATGTATGAAAACGCGGACCTGTCCGGCGCGCGGGTTGACACGCTTGTCAGCGGGCAGGAATTCGAGATTTTGTCACGCAACGCCCAGACCGCCTTCGTGGAGCTGGCGAACGGCAAGCAGGGCTACGTGAGCGCTGCCTACATGGTGACCGAAAAGCCGGCGCGACTGATCGTTGCGGAGTTGCGGGCAGAGAACGATCGGCTCAGTCAATCGCTTGAGCAATTGCGGCAGTCCTATGCCGAGCCGGCCGCACTGATTGACAGCCTGCAACAGGAGACGGCTCATCTTCGCTCGACGGTCGATGCCAACGCGGAGCGCATGGCCGAGCTTGAAGACGAGAACAAATCGTATTCGAGCCGGTCGGCCCGGCATCAGTACAGCCTGCCGTATACCTGGGTGGGCGGGGCCATGATCATTTGCCTGATCGCCGGTTTTTTGAGCGGACTATGGTGGGTTGACAGCCAAAGCCGCAAACGACACGGTGGAATTCGGGTCTACTAATTTCTTTTACGATCAACACCTTATGTCGAGCCGGCCGCAGTCAGGTTTGATATGCCCTGCGGTTATAAGCGGATAAGAAACAAATCGTTCACGCTCATCTAAGCACTCAATAAGCTTGTGTCTCTCGTATTGGTCGTCCTGCGCGGACGCCCCGAATGGAGATCGACACATGAGCACGCAACTCGCCGATAGTCGGGCGACACCGTTGGACAGCAGCCAGACGCAGCGTTTTCAGCAGGCCGTCGCCGGGCTGGATAGCATGCAATTGCAATGGATTAGCGGCTACACGGCCGGGCTGGCCGCGGCCCGAAAGCCGGCGCCATTGCCCGCGGCGGATCCGGCGAACTCCATGACCGTGCTGTATGGATCGCAGACCGGCAATGGCGAGGGTGTTGCCAGGCAGCTGGCGGAACAGGCGCGCAGCAAGGGCTTCGAGGTACGCCTTGCCAGCCTTGCCGATTACAAGCCGGCGAACCTGAAGCGAGAGTCGCTCGTCACCTTCGTCATTTCGACGCACGGCGAAGGCGATCCTCCGGATGACGCCGAGATATTTCACGAATTTCTGTTGTCCAAGAATGCGCCGGGGCTTGCGGGCGTCCAGTACGCCGTACTCGCCCTCGGGGACAGTAGCTACATCAAATTTTGTGAAACCGGCCGTGAGTTCGACTCCCGTATGGCGGAACTCGGCGCCGAGCGGCTTGCACCGATCGTGGAATGCGACCTTGACTACGAATCGTCGGCTGCCGAGTGGGCAGAGGAAATCGTCAGCCGATTGCCCGAGCTCCTGGACGCCGGCGTCAAAGTGCCGCAGTTGCATGCGGTAGACAGCATCGCGAGCTTCGACAAGCACCATCCATTCGCTGCGACGGTGCTCGTCAACCAGAAGATCACGGGCGGAACGTCGACCAAGGACGTGCGCCACATCGAGTTGTCACTCGAGGGCTCGGGCTTACAATACGAACCCGGCGATGCGCTGGCGGTCGTCGCAGAAAATCCGCCGCAGCTGGTGGCAGAGTTTCTCGACGTGCTGCAACTTGGTGCCGATAAGTTGGTACGGCGCGATGAAAATGATCGGCGCCTCGGTGAGGTGTTACGTCGAGACGTCGAGATCACGGTACCGAACCTCGGCTTCCTGCGATCCTGGGCCGAGTTAAGCTCGTCGGCACAATTACGCGGTTTGCTGGCCGCGACTAATCAAACCGCGCTCGGCGAATTTGTCGACACGCACCAGATCATCGACATTGTTCGACTGTTTCCGGCACAGGTGGATGCACAGATTTTCGTTGACACGCTCAGGAAGCTGAGCCCGAGGTCGTACTCGATCGCATCCGGTCCGGGCGCGAACCCCGACGAGGTTCACGTGACGGTGGCGGCTGTTCGTTACGATGCCTTCGGCAGTGAACACTGGGGTGCGGCGTCGATACATCTTGCCGATCGACTCGCCGTAGGTGACACCATTCCGGTGTACATCGATTCGAACTCGCGTTTCCGTTTGCCAATCGAGGACGATGTGCCGATCATCATGATTGGACCGGGCACCGGTGTTGCGCCGTTCAGGGCCTTCGTCGAAGAGCGCGCGGAGCGTGACGCGACCGGCAGCAACTGGCTGTTCTTCGGCGATCGCACGTTCTCCGATGATTTCCTCTACCAACTCGAGTGGCAGCGACACCTGAAAAATGGACATCTCGACAGGCTGGACGTCGCGTTCTCCCGTGATCAGCAGCAGAAAATTCATGTCCAGGATCGCATTCGCGAACACGGCGCCGAGGTAGTGGCCTGGCTCGAACGCGGTGCCTACCTGTACGTTTGTGGCGATGCAAAGAACATGGCAGGCGACGTGCACAACGCACTCATCGACGTCCTGGCCAGATATGCCGGTCTTGATCGCGTCGCAGCAGAGCGGCGCCTCAAAGAGCTGCGTCGCGCACGGCGCTATCAGCGGGATGTGTACTGATGAGTAGCGGTAACTTGACGGATGTCGAACGCATCAAGGCCGAAAGCCGGCACCTGCGCGGCACGATCCTTGAAAGCCTGGCGGATCCGCTGACCGGAGCGTTGGCAGCGGATGACACACAACTGTCCAAATTTCACGGCTTTTATCAGCAGGACGATCGTGATATTCGCAGCGAACGAACACGCCAGCGGCTCGAACCCGCATTCAGTTTCATGATTCGCGCGCGTGTACCCGCCGGTATTTGCACGAGCGAACAATGGCTGAACATGGATTCGATCGCGCGGCGTTTTGCCAATGGCACGATACGCCTGACGACTCGCCAGGCGATTCAGCTGCACGGCGTAATCAAATCGAATCTCAAAGACACGATTCGCGGCATCAACGACAAGATGATGGACACGCTTGCGGCCTGTGGTGATGTCAATCGCAACGTCATGGCGCCAACGCTGTTTGACCTGTCATCGGTGCATCGCGAGGTGCAGGCGCAGGCGGCGGCATTGAGTGCGCATCTAACGCCTGCGACACGCGCCTATCACGAAATCTGGCTCGACGGCGAAAAGATCGAGTCATCGGAAGCCGAGAAAGAGCCGATCTATGGCAGCACGTACCTGCCGCGCAAGTTCAAATCAGCATTCGTTGTGCCGCCGCAAAATGATGTTGACGTGTATTCGCAAGACCTCGGCTTCATCGCCATCATCGAGAGCGGCCGACTTGCCGGCTACAACATCGTCGTCGGTGGTGGCATGGGCATGTCACACGGTGAGCCGGACACCTACCCGCGCCTCGCCGAACCGCTGGGGTTTTGCGGGCCGGACGAGCTTGTTCGGCTCGCCGAAGCTGTCGTTACAACGCAACGTGACTTCGGCGATCGCACGAATCGCAAGCACGCGCGCCTCAAGTACACGATTGATGATCGCGGCATCGACTGGTTTCGCGACCAAGTCAAGCAGCGCTCGGGCATTTCGCTCGGCGATCCGCGGCCGTTCGTCTTCGCCGGTAACGGCGATGTGTACGGCTGGCAGAAGGACGATGCGGGATTCTGGCACTACACATTGTTTATTGAGAATGGGCGCGTTACAGACTGTGGCGATCGCAAGCTCATGAGCGGCCTGCGCGCGATTGCCGGCCAACACACGGGCGATTTTCGATTAACGCCGAATCAAAATCTGTCGATCAGCAATGTCGCCGATCGCGACAAGACTGCCATCGACACACTGCTGCGTGACTACGGTATCGAGAACAGCGTCCGGGCATCGGCATTGCGCCTGCATTCCATGGCCTGTGTCGCATTGCCAAGCTGCGCGCTTGCGATGGCCGAAAGCGAACGCTACTTGCCGTCGTTGATCGACAAACTCGATGCTGCACTGGCCGGCGCGGGTCTGGCCGATGACGCCATCACGATTCGCATGACTGGCTGCCCGAATGGCTGTGCACGCCCGTACATCGCGGAGATCGGACTCGTCGGCAAAGGCCCTGGCCGCTATAACCTGTATCTCGGCGCCGGTTTCTCGGGAGACCGTCTCGGCTGCCTGTACCGCGACAACGCCGATGAAACCGAAATTCTGGACGCGCTTTCACCGCTGTTCGATCGCTACGCGGACGAACGCCAGGAGGACGAGCGTTTTGGTGATTTCCTGGTTCGTACCGGCGTTGTACGCGAGGTAAGCGAAGGCCGCTTTTTTCACGCTGCGGCTGCCGTGGAGATCGCCAGTGCGTAATCTGGGCGAACAGAGCAGCCGCCGTGCCGCTGGGCGGGTCTGCCAGAAAGCACTGGCGAACAAGTCGGCAGAAGAACGCGTCGCGTGGGCGCTGGACAGGCTCCCGGGCGAACACATTGTCAGTTCGAGCTTCGGTGCCCAGTCGGCGGTCATGTTGCATATGATGAGTGCTCAGAAAGCCGACATTCCGGTCGTCGTCATCGACACGGGCTACTTGTTTCCGGAGACGTATCGTTTTATTGACGAGCTGCAGCAGCGGCTTGATCTGAACCTGAAAGTGTATCGATCCGGCATCTCCAGCGCCTGGCAGGAAGCCCGTTACGGACGCCGCTGGGAACATGGCGTCGATGGCATCAGCGACTACAATCGTGAAAACAAAGTCCTACCGATGGAGAAGGCGTTACGGGAGCTCGATGCAGGTACGTGGTTTGCCGGATTGCGGCGTTCGCAGTCATCGAGCCGTGCAACAACCCCGCTTGTTGACTCATCGGGCCACCGCTGGAAAGTACACCCGATCGCCGACTGGTCCGATCGCGACGTTTACCAGTACCTCAAAAAACACAATCTGCCTTACCACCCGCTGTGGGAGAAGGGGTACGTGTCCATCGGTGACGTGCACACGACGCGATCACTTGCCGAAGTCGGCTCGCTCGAGCAGACGCGTTTCCTGGGTCTACAGCGCGAATGTGGCCTGCACGAAATGGATTTTGGCAAAACCGCCTAGGCTTGTTTCAATAATGAGGCAGCTTCCGTGATGTCGTTCGTACAGCCGCCGCGAACTGGCAGTTGCGCGTCGTCGAACAATACGTCGATAGCATCTTGCGTGCGCGCATTGCGCATTTGCTCGATCTGGCTGTCCGTGATGTGCGGTGCGAATAACTGGACGAAGTCCAGCATGTAACGCCGCAAGACCGTTTCCTTGCGAAACCCGATCCAGGTAGTACTGCGCGGGAACAGGCCCTCGGCGCCTATCGCGGCCAGGTCTTTCTTGTCGTCGCAGTCCTCGGCCATGCTCGCCACAATTCCCACGCCGAGCCCCATGCGTACGTATGTCTTGATGACATCGGCGTCGCGAGCCGTGAAGACGACGTCCGGCTCGAGACCTTCGTCAGCGAATGCGCGCTTGAGCGACGATTGCCCGCCGAAGCTGAACACGTAAGTAACCAGAGGGTACTTTGCCAGGTCATGCAAACTCGCCTTGCCGGCAAGTTTCGTCAGCTCATGCTCTTTCGGGACAAGTATTTTGCGGTCCCAGTGGTAACTCGGCACCAGTAGCAGGCTGCCGAAAAGCTCACGCGAGCCTGTCGCAATGGCAAAGTCGATTTCGTTGGCGGCCACCATGTCGGCGATCTGCTCGGAAGTGCCCTGGTGCAGGTTCAGGCCGACCTTCGGATAGCGCTTGCGGAATTCCTGGATAACATCGGGCAGTACGTATCGTGCCTGCGTATGCGTAGTCGCGATTGACAGCGTGCCTTCTTCTTCGTGGTAGTAGTCAGACGCGAGACTGCGAATGTTATCGACTTCCTGCATGATCAGGCGCGCGCGATCGATGACCTGGTCACCGGCCGCCGTCACCCCACCCAGGCTCTTGCCCTTGCGGGTGAATAATTGCAGGCCGAGCTCCTCCTCGAGAAGCTTCAGTTGCTTGCTGACCCCCGGTTGAGATGTATACAGGCGCTCTGCCGCGGCTGTAATGTTCAGCCCATTATCGACAATCGCAAGCAAGTACTTGAGTTGTTGTAGTTTCATCGAAAAGGAAGAGCCCCCGCGGCTTTCATGTTATGACCACAGATATGGCCGATCGTTTCCGAAATCCGCACAAATAACCCATCGGTCTAAATCCCGCGTGAACCCTCGGTTCCTGGTGGTTTTATGCGCATATTTTGCGCCGCAGCAATTCTCTATATAACACAGAGTTATAAGGGCAGAAACAGTCCGTCTTTTTGCGCGCCGCACTGCCCGGCTATAGTGACTATCCCGTTGTTTGGGTTGAAAAAGTGGATTATTTCCCCGCGTTCTTAAAGCTCGACGACAAGCCCTGCCTGCTGGTTGGTGGCGGCGCGGTCGCGGCGCGCAAGGCAGAGGCATTGCTCGCAGCTGGTGCGACTCTGACGATTGTTGCCCCCGCAGTTGTGCCGGCCATCGACGAAATGCTCGCAGGCGGCAAGCGCCTGCGCCTGATTCGGCGTCGCTTCGAGGCGTCCGACGTGGCGGGCAATTGGCTTGTCGTCAGTGCCACGGGCGATGCGCTCGTGGAACAGGAGGTGGCCGCCGCCGCCGATGCCCACCGTGTCTTCTGTAACGCCGTCGACAAGCGGCAAAACTGCAGCTTTATCAGCCCCGCCATCGTTGACCGCAGCCCGCTCATTGTGGCTGTGTCGTCGGGTGGTCACGCACCCGTGCTGGCGCGAAAAATCCGGGCACAGATCGAATCGCTGCTGCCGGCAAGCTTGGGCCAGTTGGCGAGCCTTGCGGGCCGCTGGCGCGCGCGCGTTGCATCACACTACGGCGATTTACGCGGGCGGCTCAGGTTCTGGGAATCTTTCTTTGACGGCCGCATCGGCAGCGAAGTCCTGTCGGGTCGCGGCGATAATGCCGAACGCCTGGTCGCGGATTTGTTGAGCGAGAATACAGGGGCCGGGTTCGCGAGCGGTGAGGCGTGGCTTGTCGGTGCCGGCCCTGGCGACCCCGGCTTGCTCACGCTGCGGGCGCTGCAGATTCTGCAGTCCGCTGACGTCATACTTCATGACCGGCTCGTATCGAGCGACATCCTGGCACTTGCCCGTCGCGATGTGACGATGATCCCGGTTGGCAAGACACCCGGCTGCAAAGCGAACAGCCAGGAGGAAATCAACGAGCTGCTTGTGAGCTTGGTACGCGAGGGCAATCGCGTTTGCCGGCTCAAGGGTGGTGACCCGTTTATTTTTGGTCGCGGCGGCGAAGAAGCCGCGGCGCTGCAGGCAAATGGCTTGCCGTGCCACGTCGTTCCGGGCATCACGGCGGCGGCTGCCTGTGCGGCCTATGCCGGCATTCCGCTGACGCACCGCGATTTGGCACAGTCAGTTGTGCTGCTGACTGCGCACGGGAAAAATTCCATCGACAATCTCGATTGGGCATCGCTCGCACGTGAGCGGCAAACGCTTGCCGTGTACATGGGCGTGCGCCGGTTTCCCGATCTGGTGCGGCAACTGATCAGGCATGGTCGCGCAGCCGATACGCCCGTTGCGATCATTGAACGCGGCACGACACCACAGCAACGCGTCATTCGAGGAACCCTTGGCCAGCTTACGCTGCTTGCAAAGGCGCACCGGGTCGAGGCACCCGCCATACTGATCATCGGCGAGGTTGCGAAACTCGGCAGCACGGACCTCACGGGTCCGGACCGAGTCTTAAGCCTGCAGCCCACGGCGCCGGAGGTCGCATCGACTGTTCACGCTGCTACAATCGGCTGAACAAGACAAAAGCAAAAGCAACAACAAGGATAAGAAAATGATCTACGACAATATCCTGGACACCATTGGCGATACGCCGGTCGTGCGTCTGAACCGAATGGCGCCGAAAAACGTTGAGATTTACGTCAAGATCGAGTCATTTAACCCGCTTGCTTCGGTTAAAGACCGCCTGGCCTACGCGATCATCATCGACGCCGAGGAGAAGGCGACGCTCAAGCCGGGCCAAACCGTGATTGAGGCAACGTCCGGAAATACCGGCATCGCACTGGCAATGGTTTGCGCTGCAAAGGGATATCCATTCGTCGCGACCATGGCCGATTCATTTTCGGTCGAGCGCCGCAAGATCATGCGCGGCATGGGTGCGAAAGTGATTTTGACTCCCGCCGCAGAGCGCGGTACGGGCATGGTGAAAAAGGCTGAGGAGCTGGCCGCGAAGCACGGCTGGTTTCTTGCGCGCCAGTTCGAAAATCCGGCCAATCCCGACTATCACGCCAGCACGACCGGCCCGGAAATTCTCCGCGACTTCGCCGACCGGCGCCTTGACTACTGGGTCACGGGCTATGGCACGGGCGGCACGATGACGGGGGCTGGTCGCACAATCAAAGCGGCACGTCCCGCTGTTCAAATTGTGGCTACCGAGCCCGAGGCCGCGATGTTACTCGCTGGCGACGACTGGAGCCCGCACAAAATTCAAGGCTGGACGCCCGATTTCATTCCAGACGTTCTCGATCGCGAGATCTACGACGAGCTTCGCAGCATCAGCGATGACCGCGCCATCGAGGTAGCGCGTGAGCTGGCCGCGACCGAAGGCATTTTCGCGGGGATCTCGGCCGGCGCAACCCTGGCGACCGCGCTGGACGTTGCCGAAAACGCGCCGGACGGCGCCGTGATTCTTGCCATGCTGCCGGACACGGGCGAACGCTACCTGTCGACGCCGCTGTTCGAAGGTGTTAACGAAGGTTCCGACGACGACTGGCTGGAGTCACTATAAGTCCTTGATTCTCGGTATTAGCTGAGACTTCCATCACAGCGCCCGGTAACGGGCGCTGGCAAGCTTGTGCACTGACCGTCGCACCGCGGAGCCCGCTGTGTCTGCAGAAGTGCACAGCCTGAAATCAAGAAGAAATATCGGCAAGGCGAAAGGCTTGCTGCAGTCGCTTGTCCCCAGGGCCCAGGGTTTTTGTTTCTACGATTCCGAACGGGAAGGGGTCTGGTCGAGTGACGGTGCCGAAGACTATGAGATCGACGAATTCGTCGCTGGTCTGCCGAAAGATATCTTCGCCACGTGCGATACGGACGCACAGTTCCTGCGCAGGACGATCAAGTCGGGACGTACCTTGCTCGTCGTTCCCGTGGCTGGTGACGACGAGCGCGATCTCGGCATACTGGTCGTCATATTTTCCCGCAACGCCGGCAAATCGTCCTGGTTCAATCCGAACGTACTGCACGGCGTGCTGGCACCTGCCGTCGACGTCATCGGCGAGGCGCTACACCTGAATCACAAAGTCGCGAGGAATAACGAACTCGCCGACGCCGCCGCGAATGAATTGAAGGTCGTCTACGAAATTGACGAGAAGATTCATGGCATGTCGCGAAGTCATGCCGGTCTTGCACAACTGGTTGGTCATAGTGGCCGATTCCTGAATGTCGGCTATAGCGTTTTGTTAATTCCGTCAAAGCGTATTCGCGTCAGCGCGACGCATTCGAGTTGGAAGAGTGTCAACCGCAAGGCGGTTGACCGCTATCTTGTCGACACGCTGCTACCGAAGATCGAAGGCAAACGTTCCCCACTCATTTTTGAAATGCCGGCTATCGAAGGTTCGACAGTGGCCGACGACGGATATCAAACGCTCGTCAGCCCCCTGACTGACCAGGGCGGAAATGTCGAGGGCATGCTCGCCCAGCTCGGACGCGTGAACGACCTGCCATTCGATAGCTCGAATCGACGTTTCATGTCGCACATCGTGCGCAAGGTGGAATACGTCATCGAGCAATCGTTCGATGCGAAGACGGGTCTCATGAACCGCGCGGGATTTGAAGCTCAATTGCACGAATCCTGGAAGACCGTCGAGTCAAATGACGATTGTCACCAGCTGTTGTACATCGATCTCGACAATCTGCAGCTCGTCAACGACACGTTCGGCCGCAAAGCGGGTGACGAAGTAATCATGGCATTCGCGCGCCTCATTGAAGAGGACCTGCCGAAGAGTGCGGTCGTGTCACGTCTGACGGGTGACGATTTCTGCATACTGCTTACCAACGCTGCCGACGACGATGCGATGAATCATGCCCAGGGGGTTCGGAAACGGAGCGGGGCGTTACGCTACCTCGAAGGTGACAAGTCCTTACAGGTGACAATTAGTATTGGCATCGCCCGTTTCAACAAGGATGCCGGCGGCGAAGGCAAGGCACTGACAACATCCCGCCTGGCCTGTGAGGCAGCGAAAGATCACGGGCGAGATCGCATCGAGGTTTACGACCGCGAGAACACGAGCATCGTTCAGCGCCATGATGACATGTACCTGGTCGCCGAGATTCAGCAGGCGCTGGATGGTGACGAGTTCATGCTAATGGCGCAGCCGATATCAGCACTCAAGTCCGGCCGGAACAATCCGCGTTTCGAAATTCTATTGCGCATGAAGGACAATGAGGGCAATTCGATACCGACAAGTGCTTTTTTCTCGGCGGCCGAGCGATACCAGTTAATGCCGCAAATCGATCGCTGGGTGATCGGCGCAACGCTGGCACGTTTGAGCTTGAGTTCGGGTCCGATTACGAAACTGAATGCCCTGTTTTCCATCAATCTCTCGGGCCAGTCCCTAAGCGATGACGATATTCTTGAATTCATCGAGGATGAACTGGGGGAATCCGGCGTCCGGCCCGAATCCATCGGCTTCGAGGTAACGGAGTCGGCCGCCGTGTCAAACCTGGCCAAGGCCCAAACTTTCATTGACGCTTTGCATGATCGTGGCTGCCATATATCGCTGGATGACTTCGGCGCGGGCTTGAGCTCATTCGCCTACCTGAAAAACTTCAACGTCGATACGCTGAAGATCGACGGCAGTTTCATTCGCGACATAACGGACAACCGAATCTCCGAATCGATGGTGGCTGCCATTACGCAGGTAGCAAAGGTCATGGAGCTTGATACCGTGGCCGAATACGTCGAGGACAAGAAAACCCGCGACCTGATCGGCGACCTCGGTGTCGATTTCGCCCAGGGACATGCGATCGGCAAACCGCAACCGCTGGACGATGTGCTAGCCACGCTCTCAAAGCGCAAAAAATCTACGGGCTGAAGGCTTCCCGAAAACCCGGATACTGCATACCCGCTTCGGGTTGGCGATGTCACGCGCGTTGCGGCCTGATTTTTCGTTAGACTGCCCGCCATGACGTTGTCGGCAGAAATATCGAATTCGATCGCGGAGTTACCCGGGGAACTCCAGGCTCCGGTCTCGCGCTGGTTCGAGCGCCTTGCCGAGCTGCACGACATGCAGCCTGCCGCTGCAATACTCCCAAACCTGGTTCGCCTGGTCGCTTGCAGCGATTACGCTGCCAATACCTTGTTGCGTTTCTGGCCCGAGCTGTGTAACCACCTGGTCGAGTTTGATGCACCGGTCGAAATTGCGCCGCTGGAAGAATTTGTTGCTGGTATGGCCGACGCGACGGTGTCGGCCGACGAGATCAAGTCGGCCCTTCGCAAGCAGCGCAATCTTCGGCTTGTACACATTCTTTGGCGAGAGCTCGCGGGTGTCGCGCGGGTCGAGGAGACGCTGACAGCGTTGTCGCAAACTGCTGACCAGTTGCTGCATGCGGCTACAGTCTTCGCTCAAAATCAAATGCTGGATCGTTTCGGGATCGTGCGCCAGACTGACGGTGAACCGGTGTCGTTCGTCATCCTCGGGATGGGTAAGCTTGGTGGGCAAGAGCTCAATTTCTCATCTGACATTGACATCATATTTTCGTATTCAGCGGACGGGAAAAGCGACGGTCAAAAATGTTTGCATGCGCAGGAGTACTTCGACCGGTTATCGCGACAGGTCGTGCAACTGATCGACGAGACCACCGCCGATGGTTTCGTCTTTCGCACCGACACTCGATTGCGCCCATTCGGCGAGAGCGGGCCACCCGTTGTCAGTTTTGCCGCGCTCGAGTCCTACTTGCTACAACATGGACGTGATTGGGAGCGGTACGCCTACGTTAAAGCGAGTGTCGTCGGCGTGCAGCCACCGGTATCAATCACCGATGAACTATTCAATGGTCTGATCTTTCCGTTTGTGTATCGGCGCTACATCGACTACGGCGTCTTCGAGTCGTTGCGTGAAATGCACTCGATGATTTCGGCCGAGGTACGACGACGGAATCTCGCAAACAATATCAAGCTGGGGCCCGGCGGCATTCGGGAAATCGAATTTATCGTGCAGTCATTGCAACTGGTCCGCGGCGGGAGCAGGCCTGAGTTGAAGAAACCGTCATTGTTGAGCGTGCTGCCCTTGCTTGTCGATGGACGTGGTATTGACGATACCGCTGCACTTGCTCTGGCCGAAGCGTATCGGTTTTTGCGCCGTCTCGAAAACTTCATCCAGGCGATGCGCGACATGCAGACTCACGAGTTGCCGAACGACTCGATCGACCGCTGCCGCCTTTGTCTCGCAATGGGCTGCGACGACTGGGAGCAGCTTGTGGACGCCCTCGAAGGTCACCGTGCAGTCGTTACCCGGCAGTTCGAGGATATTGCTTTTCGCGGCGCGCCCCGGGGCAGGGACGATCGTACTCGTCGGGACGAGGAAGATGGTACTCGTCGGGACGAGGAAGATGGTACTCGTCGGGACGAGGACGATGGTACTCGTCGGGACGAGGACGAATCCTTGCGGCGGCAAATGAGCAAGCTATGGGAAAAACGTTCGACGGCAGGTGTGTGGCAACAGGCACTGGACGACGCGGGTTACAGTGAGGCAGCGCAAATCGCCGCCATTCTCGTTGCATTTCAGGGTGCTCCCGCGACACGTAAGGCCGACTCCACGGCTGGTGACAGATTGCAGGAATTCATGCCGCGCCTGCTGATGCTGGCAAAGGACCGGCGCAGGCCTGCAACGGCAATTGATCGTTGCTTGTCGGTTATTGAGAAGATATTGAGGCGCAGTGCCTACCTCGCGTTGCTGAACGAAAACAGGCTTGCGGCGGAACGATTGGTCGGTCTTTGCGAGCGCAGCGCCTACATTGCCGGCGAAATTGCGCGATTCCCGGTGCTGCTCGACGAATTGCTGGACCCGGAGCATCTGGTCGGGCCAATCAGCAAGGCCGAGCTGCAGGCGGAACTCGCCGAGCGTCTGCGAGGTGGCGAGGAACACGACGGCGAGGCGCGCATGGAGGCGTTGGTGCAATTCCAGCGAGCGACGATGTTTCGGGTGGCCGTGGCCGATTTCAATGGCGCATTGCCCATAATGAAAGTCAGCGACAGCCTGACGTTTCTCGCGGAAGTTGTGCTGGAGGAAGCACTCGCAACGGCGTGGCGCGACCTTGTCGAGAAGCACGGCCCGCCGTCCCACGTTGTTGATGGCGATCAACAGGCGACGGGATTCGGCATCATTGCCTACGGCAAGCTCGGTGGCCTCGAGCTGTCTTACGGTTCCGACCTCGATATCGTTTTCCTGCATGACTCGAAGGGATCGACTCACGCCACGGACGGTGACAAGCCGCTCGACAACGCATTGTTTTTCTCGAGGCTGGTGCGACGTCTCGTACACTATCTCACCACGCACACCAACTCCGGCCTCTTATACGAGATTGACACACGCCTGCGGCCGAGCGGGCGCAAGGGGCTGCTCGTTACCAGTACAGACGCGTTCGAACGTTACCAGGAGGAAAACGCATGGACCTGGGAGCACCAGGCATTACTCCGTGCGCGACCGGTCGCTGGTAGCGAAGTGATCGGCCGGGAATTCGATCGCATTCGAAATGAGACGCTCACCCATCGTGTCCGTCTCGATACGCTGCGCGACGACGTACGGGATATGCGGGCCCGCATGCGCAAGGAGCTGGACCGCGGTGATGCAGAGCACTTTGACCTGAAACAGGGGCGCGGCGGCATTGGCGATATCGAGTTCCTGGTGCAATACCTCGTTCTCAGAAATGCCGGCAAACACGAATCGCTCATCGAGTACACGGATAATATTCGCCAGCTCGACGGGCTCGTGGCTTGTGGTGGAATTGCGCAGCGGGATGCGACGGACCTGCAGGAAATCTATCGCCAGTACCGGCTTTGCCAGCATCGCCTTGTTCTCAACGATGAGCCCGCCATTGTGGCGGCGGCCCAATTTCTGAACGAACGTGAGCGTGTAGCGCGCGCCTGGGAAGATTACTTTGGGCCCTAGCGGCTTGCCGGGCGCCGCAGGCATGGTTCGCAGAATGGCCTGTGGTTATAATTCGCGCTGGATGCAATCAATGGGGAACGGCGTGACAGCCAGAGCAGGAACGGTCGATCAGAATTTGATCCCGGCCAATGCGCAGCACAAATACCAGGTGCGGATGACAGATTTGCCACTGTCCTGCCCGATGCCGGGGATGTACCTGTGGAATTCACACCCCAAGGTGTATCTGCCGATCGAGGAGACCGGCGAGGCGAAATGCCCGTACTGCGGTGCGCAGTACGTCATGAGCGACACGCTGTAGCCAGCGCGCAAATGTATATCGTTACCGGCGGCGCCGGATTCATAGGCAGTAATCTTGTGCGCGATCTCTTAAGACGAGGTCACGAAAATGTTGTGGTCGTCGACGACCTGAGCGACGGGCACAAGTTCGTCAATATCGCGGATCTTGCCATCGCCGATTACGTCGATAAGGATGATTTCCTGGATAGACTGGGTAATCGCGGCTTCGCGTCGGGTATCGAGGCGATATTGCATCAGGGCGCCTGCTCGGAAACGACCGAGTGGGATGGCCGTTACATGATGAAAAACAACTACAGCTATTCCCAGGTACTGCTGCACCATTGCCTCGAAAACCGCATCCCCTACATCTACGCCTCGTCTGCCGCGGTATACGGCGCCTCGCAGACCTTTGTTGAACACCCCGACCACGAAAATCCGCTGAATGTTTATGGATACTCGAAGCTGCAATTCGATCGTTACGTACGGCGTGTCGCGGCGACACCCGATAGCCAGGTCGTCGGTTTGCGTTACTTCAACGTGTACGGTCCCCGCGAGCAGCACAAAGGTCCAATGGCGAGCGTCGCGTTTCATTTTTACCAGCAGGTTCGCGAACATGGTGAGGCGCGCTTATTCGAAGGCTCGGGCGGATACGGTGACGGTGAACAGTTGCGCGACTTTGTTTATGTTGACGACGCATGCGCGGTGAATACCTGGTTCCTCGCAAACCCGGGTGTATCGGGTATCTTCAATTGCGGTTCTGGCAAGGCGCAATCATTCAACGACGTAGCGAACGCCGTGATCGACTGCAACGGCAACGGCAAGATTCGCTACATAGCATTTCCGGAGCAGCTAATAGGTGCCTACCAAAGCTACACACAAGCCGACCTGACGCAGCTGCGGGCCGTTGGCTGTGACGTCGCATTTCGACCTGTTGAAGCCGGCGTAAGGTGCTACCTCGACGAAATTGCCGGCTGAAGACATGGCCGATACTGCGACACTGATCGTCGGTCCGTCCTGGGTTGGCGACATGGTCATGGCGCAATCCCTGTTCAAACTACTCAAGCAGCGCGATCCGGAACGAGCTCTCGATGTGTTGGCGCCGGAATGGTCATTGCCGGTCGTTGCGCGGATGCCCGAGATACGTCAGGGCATCGCCTCTGCAACGGGCCATGGCGAGCTCGGCATTGGCAAGCGCCGGCGAATCGGCTACGAACTGCGAGGTCAATACGATCGTGCCATCGTCTTGCCACGATCGCTGAAGGCGGCATTGGAGCCGTGGTTTGCCGGGATCGAAACCCGGACCGGGTATCGCGGTGAGACCCGTTACTTGCTGATCAACGACATGCGGCCGTTCGATCGCGACATTCTGGATCAGACCGTCAAGCGATTCCTTGCGCTCGGCCTGAAACCGGACGAAAAGCTGCCGCCCGCGCCATATCCTTCACTCCGGGTAGACGAGGACAGGCAGCGGGATTTGCTCGGCAATCTTGAAATCGATACAGACAGACCGGTCATCGCGCTGATGCCCGGCGCCGAGTACGGGCCGGCGAAATGTTGGCCGCTGCCGAAGTTTGCAGATCTCGCTACGCGGCTCAAGGCCGAAGGTTACGATGTCTGGATCCTGGGTTCGGATAGAGATGAACCTGCAGGACAGGCTATCGCGGACAACAGTGCCGCGCGCAATCTGTGCGGCAAGACCTCGCTTGAGGACGTCATCGACCTGCTTGCCTTTGCCGAGCAGGCAGTGAGCAACGACTCCGGCTTGATGCACATTGCTGCGGCTACCGGCACATTTACGCACGCGATCTACGGGTCGTCCTCGCCGCATTTCACACCGCCGCTGACGAACAACAGCGAAGTTCATTACCTTGACCTGGAGTGCAGTCCCTGTTTCGAGCGCGAGTGCCCGCTCGGCCATCTGCGTTGCCTGAACGAGATCGATGCGCATACATTGCTCGGGACCATCCTGAGTTGCCGTCGACGAATACGTTAGCAGCGCGCAAACAAGAAGGGCCGCTTATTTGTCAAAGCAAGCGTCGATCTTCTCAATGACGTCTTTGACCTGGATGAGTGCCATCGCGTTCTCGTTTCGAACCCGTTGCCCCCAACGTACCTGCTGTTCCGTTTTGCCCATGAATTTTTGCAATGCAGCGGGATAACGATCGACGGTCAGGCGCCGCGAGACGTAAGGGCCGGTTCGCGCGGGGTTCGACGTCGCATAGAGGCCGATAACCGGCGTGCCGGCCGCCGTCGCCATATGTGCGGGACCCGAGTCGGGACACATCACGAGGTCGGCGGCGCCAAATAATGCGACTAGCTGTTTGAGCGTTGTTTTGCCGATCAGATTTACTATGCTCGTGTCACCGTGGCTTGCTATTGCCTCACCGTAATCCCGTTCCAGCTGGGAATCGCCGCCGCTCAGGATGATACGGCAGCCGTATCTTTCCTGGGCGTAGTCAGCGACAGCGGCGTAGTTGTCCGCCGACCAATTGCGGAAATTTCGATTTCGCTGGCTGCTACATGGACTGATAATCAACGTTGGATATTCGCAATGCTGCGCGGCAAATTCCCGGTCGGCATCGCCAACAGGGATATCCCAACGTATCGCCGTCGCTGCAGCGCCGATGCAACGAGCGAAACCCATCATTGCATCAAGCGCGTGCTCATTCGATTTGTGCGCGATGCGGGCGTTGGTGAACAGCCATTGAAAGTCGCGTGCTCGTCGCCAGTCAAAACCGATGCGCACGGGTGCGGGAATAAGCCTGCACAAACGATTGGCGCGCATGGACGCATGCATGCACAACGCGACATCGAAGCGTTTGCCGGCAAGCGCGGCCTTGATGTCCTCATACGCCGCGCGCCCTTTCGATTTATCGAAGATGATAAACTCGACACCTGTGACGTCCGCCATCAAAAGACTTTCGGTTTTGCCGATGATCCAGGTGATACGCGTGTCAGGCCAGTTGTCCTGCAAGTTGCGAACAACCGCAAGCGCATGGCAGGCATCGCCGATCGCCGAAAGACGAACGACACAAATGTCATTGGGCGGAGAGTTCAATTGAGACAAGTCGATAAAAAGGGACGGATCCGTTGACCGAATCTGTCGAGAAGACCGCAACCGGCGCCATCCTATACGATAAGTCCATGATCAACCAGATATCGGAAGATCGCTTTTCCCCGAATGGTTGGCTGCATGCCGAGATACTGATGGGCAAACTCGGCGCCAGCGGGCGCGGCAATACGATGTTTGTCGGCAATGTGCCGCGCCAGTTCGTGTTGCGACAGTTTGTACGTGGCGGCTTGATTGGCAAATTTGTCCGCAATCATTATTTCTGGACGGGCGAGCGCAACACTCGCTCGTTCGCGGAGTGGCGCATTCTCGCAAAAATGGCCGAACACGATTTGCGCGTGCCGCGACCTGCCGCCGCACGTTACAGTCGTCACGGCACCTTTTACACCGCGGAAATCATCACGGTACGAATTCCGGGCGTCAGGCCGTTGTCCGAGGTGATTGCCGAGGCACCAAGAGACGACGAGTTTTGGGCATCGATCGGCGCGGAGATTCAACATTTCCACGATGTGGGCGTCTATCATGCGGACATGAATGCGTACAACCTGCAGATAGACGAGGAAGACAATCTGTGGATGCTCGATTTCGATAAAGGCCGACTCATGCAACCCGGTCCGTGGCGGCAACAGACGCTGAACAGGCTGCACCGCTCATTGAGAAAAATCGGCATGCTCGATCCGAAGATTCATTTTCACCAGCCACAGTGGGACGCATTGCTGGAGGGTTATTTCAGCGCCTCAAGATCGGAGTAATAATCCGGATAACCGTCGGGCAGGTTTTTGAATTTTCGATGAATCCATAAGTACTGTTCCGGGCAGCTGCGAATGTGCTCCTCAAGTACACTGACATACTTGCGAGTGTCTTCAATGTCGTCGCCGCCGGGAAAATTCTCTAGCGGCGGAAGAATTCGAAAAACATAACTCCCGTCGGCGAGGCGGCGCGGAAAAAAGGGCAGGGTCACAGCTCTGCCGAGGCGCGCCAGCGTGGATGTTGCGGTCGTGTGCATCGATGGCACGCCAAAAAATTCGACGATCCCGGAGCCTTTTCGATCGTAGCTTTGATCCGGGGCGTACCAGATCGGTCGTCCCTTGCGCAGATTGCGCACCATTTTCTTGATGTCGCGTTTTTCGATCGTATCGTCAGCCGCGCGCTCGCGGCCCGTGCGCTGAATCTCCGTAACAAATTCACTGCGGTTCTTGCGGTACACCACGTCGAAGGGCGGGCAATGCAAGGCGAGGACGCGCCCCATGATTTCCATGGTTGTAAAATGAGCGCACAGCAAGATGACGCCTTTGCCGCTCTCGATGGCGGAGTTCAGGTGTTCGACGCCCTCGAGGCGGCCAAGCCTCCTGTGTGTGTTGTCGGAAGCCCAGCGGCCGAGGCCCATCTCGATGAGCGACATGCCCAGCGCGAGAAAGTGCGCCTTGGCCATGGCGTCGCATTCGGCCGGCGTCAACTCCGGGAAACAAAGCCCGATATTGCGTCGCACGATTGCCCGGCGAGTGCCGCCGGCGGCATGTGCGACATGTCCGATCAGGCGGCCAATGCGCATGGACAGCGGATGCGGCAGCGCGCAAATGCAACGTAATACGCCCATGCCGAGCCAGGCTGGCCAGTAGCGAGGCGTCCAGAACGTCAGTAATGGTTTTCGGTCACCGTTCACAGTGGCACGAGCTTATGAAGTGTGGGGACCGGAGTCCAGTAGGAGCTTATTCTTCGGAGATGCCGTCGATGTACACGTTGTTCTCGCCGGCTGCATCGCTATCTTTTGCGAGCGCGTCATTGGTGTCCTCTGTAGGTGCCTCGTCGGTCTGAATGCCAACATGAAAAGCGGCAAAGCCGGGCATCACAACCTGGTTTCGGGACATGCCGATAATCCGTCCCGAATACGGGGCGCGCAGTTCGACGCGCACATTGCTCATCGGGTCTGTGATCGTGCCGAGCAAATCGCCCTTGCGCACGCTGCTGCCCAGGCTTACGTCGGAAAACAGGATGCCGCCGGATTCGGCACGCACCCAGGTCGAGCGGTAGTAAACCGGCTCGGGATCGCCCCAAAAGCGCCGCTTGTGCATCATACCGAGCGACGTAATCAGGGTTTCGATACCCTTTACGCCGTGCTTGACCTTGCTTAGCTCGAGCTCCAGCGGACCGCCGGCCTCGAGCGTCACACTCGGAATTCCAGCTTGAGTGGCGGCATGGCGCAACGTGCCGACACCCGGTGTGCTATGCAGGATGACCGTCGCGCCAAAACCCTGCGCCAGGGTAAGTACGTCGGGATCCCTGAGATCTGCGCGAATCTGCGGCAGATTTGCGCGCTCGAAGGAGCCAGTGTGCAAGTCGATCAAGGCGTCGCAACGCGTCACGACATTTTGGAAAAACGAGTGCGCGATTCGCGCCGCTGCACTGCCATTTGGGTTGCCCGGGAAATAACGATTCAAGTCACGGCGATCCGGAAGATAGCGGGAGCCGCGGCGGAAACCCTGAACGTTGACGATGGGTACACCGATAAGGGCGCCTGAAAGTTTACTCGGCGCGATGTCGTGCATGATCCGGCGGACGATTTCGATGCCGTTGAGTTCGTCACCGTGTATCGCAGCAGTCAGGCATAAAGTCGGGCCGGGTTGCGCGCCATTGACGACGAAGACCGGTGTCGATACAGGTACGCCCTCGAACAACTCGGTTGCTGTCCAGCTGAGTCGCTGCGACGTTCCGGCAGCAACTTCGGTGCCGAGCAAGCCGAGCGGCGCTGCGCTCCCGTCCGCGGTCTCCACCGCGTCAGCGAGTGCGATGTTGGGCTGGCCATCAGGGACCGCGGTCCATGTGTCCTCGCCAGCCGAGGCCATACCGGCCACAATAGCCAGGAACAAGCCAACTCGAAGTCGGGAAAAAGCAGGTTGTAGTCGAGGAGCGGTCATGGTTTTAATGGTGTCGGCTTGTGGCGTCGATTTGCCGAGACCGGCAAAGCTCTTTAGCATCCATGAAAATAAGGCAATTTCGCCGAACTTTCTGTGAACTAATCAATAATTTACGAATGAAACTTGAATTGACATAAATGACAAGAAAAAGCCTATTCCTATTGCTGACTGTGCTCATGTTCTTTGCCTCGGCTGCAAACCCAGAGAGCGATGAAACGATCTTTCCGGAGCCACCCGAGCTCCAGCCTGACGTCGATTTCTGGATTTCGATATTCACGCGCTTTGACAGCGACGAGGGTGTATTACATGACAACCGTCACCTCGACATCGTCTATGAGCGCATGGACATGCCGTCGAAGCTTTCCAGACGCGAACAGCAACGCCGCGTTGGCGTGCGCCGCAAGCAATTACAAACGGTGCTGCGATCGCTCGCGGCCGGCAAACGAGAAAACCTGAGCGCAGAAGAAGCACGCGTGCTCGCGCTATGGCCGGACAACGTCAGTGACAATACGCTGAAGGCAGCTCGAAGTCGGATTCGCTTCCAGCACGGGCTGTCAGACCGGTTTCAGCAGGGCTTCAAGCGCTCCGGGCGATGGCGGGATTTCATCGCGGCCGAATTCTCCGCCCTGGGCGTGCCCGTAGAACTGGCTGCGTTGCCACATGTCGAGTCTTCCTACAATCCGGACGCTCGATCGCATGTGGGCGCTTCAGGTATTTGGCAATTCACGCGCAGTACAGCGCGACGATACATGCGCGTCGATCACGTCATTGACGAACGTAACGATCCCTTTGCAGCGACGCGCGGCGCCGGCAAACTGCTGGCCTATAACTATTCGATCACCGGAAACTGGCCGATGGCGATCACAGCCTATAATCACGGGCTCGCGGGCGTACGTCGCGCCATGCGCAGGCACGGCGACACGAACTACGTCGACATCTTTCGCAATTACAACGGTCGCACGTTCGGTTTTGCTTCACGCAATTTTTATGTGGCTTTTCTTGCGGCCAAAGAGGTCGATCAGAATCCGGAAACATACTTTCCCGGGATCGCCCGTGAACAACCGACCCAGTATGCGGAGGCGGAGCTACGTGCGTTTCTGCCCGCCCATGAATTGAGTGCGGCGCTGGGTGTGACGCCGGCACAACTGGGCCGCCATAATCAGTCACTGCAGCCTACGGTCTGGCAGGGCAGCAAACACCTGCCCAAGGGACTCAGCGTCCGAATTCCTGCATCGATGCTCGACGCACCGATTGATGATTTACTGGCCGGCGTTCCCGCTGATCGCTGGGCGGCCGAACAATTACCAGATCTTTATCACACGATCGCGAGAGGCGACACGTTGTCGCAAATTGCCCAGACTTACAAGACCCGTGTTTCCACGCTCGTCGCGCTGAACAACTTGGGCAGCCAACACCGCATTCGCGCCGGTCAACGCCTGCGCTTGCCCGCTGCCGGGCCGGCGCCGTCGGTGGCCCCGCCGCGGGCAACTGCCGTCGTCGCGGCAGTCATTGAAACGCCCGCCGAGG
>Ga0255058_10000195_pt1 | contig 35899 bp, 29 predicted proteins | sample Cases_109_9_MG_FD_188637 | JGI IMG/M metagenome (GOLD analysis project Ga0255058, IMG submission 188637) | Seawater microbial communities from Amundsen Gulf, Northwest Territories, Canada - Cases_109_9 | ecosystem: Environmental > Aquatic > Marine > Gulf | place: Canada: Northwest Territories...
TGTACTCCCTGGTTCTTGATAAGGGGCAGAAAGTTCGCGACGAGCAACTCAGGCAATTGCAGGACCATGCCGACAGGGACGTTTACACATTGACACTCCGGTTGATGCCGGAGATGGATGGGTTGGATATCAAGTACCGGCTGCCTCTGATCGATATCGCCATACCGGCGCTCAAGCAATTATCGATTAGCCAGTACGAATCGTTCAGACACAATCTTCTCGCGTTGATCGAGATGGATTCCAGGATCGATCTGCTGGAATGGTCGTTACAGAAAATTCTGTTCAATCATCTGGACGCGCAGTTCTTCAAGCTACCACGTATGAAAGCAGTTTATTCCCGCCCCGGGCAGATCAGAAACGAAGTTGCGGTGATACTTTCGGTAATGGCTTATGCGGGACAACAGAATCAAGGCGATGTCGAAAAAGCGTTTGATTCAGCGGTGCAAACGCTGGAGCTGAACGGCCTCGCGTTGCTCGCAAGAAATGAGATCGGCCTGTCGAGACTGGACCTGGCCCTGGAAAAATTGGCGAGATTGAAGCCTCTGGCGAAACCCCAATTACTGAAGGCCTGCGTAGCCAGCATCGTACACGACCAGCGGGTATCTCCCGTCGAAGTAGAGCTACTGCGTGCATTCTCGGACGTGCTGGATTGTCCGATGCCACCTGTAGCCCCGGGGGGCCCCACGTAGACTCTGCAGCTATGAGTGGTGTTTGTAGTCAAAACGGGTTTCTACCGTCCTCCCTTGCCCGGGAAGTCGAATCTGCAGGCTGATTGCATAGCTGACAATCACTCCACCCACGACCATGTTGCCACTGGAACCGTCGCTTGCGAGCGCGATTTGACTCCCTGACGTCAACGCCGCGACCAGGACGGCCAGCGGATCCCTTCTGCAGTTTCCAAGATACGGCGCGGCAGGTCGACGGAGCATCTCCGCTTCGTTATGAAAAGTTGAGAATTGGCTCTAGCTCTCCGCTCGACCGCCACCGCCGGCAACTCGAGGCGCGCCGGACCGGAGCGGCTCCTCGATAACGCGTGCCGTGACTCAACTTTTCGTAATGTTTCGGCAATCAGCCGGCGATCTACCGGCTGCTAACGTGGGCACCAGAACTCGAGGAAATCCTCGTCCGGGTGGGCGTGCGGCGGGAATTTCGCTGTAAGATCGACGGAATTTCACAGCATCCGGCACAGCTTCGGGAAAGGCCCCGGTACCGAATGCCTTGTACGCTTTCGGCAACACAAGCGAAGAGACTATGGAGCAATCTGCGAAAAATCACGAGCACCGCAGCGGACAGCAAGAAGGGTTGCGCGACCCGGTGTGCGGCATGGCGGTAACCGCCGAGTCCGAGCACCGCACGGTTCACGACGGCGAGTCATACCATTTCTGCAGTGCGCGTTGTCTCGAGAAGTTCCGTGCTTCCCCCGATGAATACCTCGCCAGGGAGCCGGGAGAACACCACGCACACGCGCACGGTCACTCACAGGGCACGAGCGCCGGCGGGTTGGTGGCGGGTACCTACATCTGCCCGATGCATCCGGAGGTTCGCGAGGACGGTCCCGCCGCCTGCCCCAAGTGCGGCATGGCGCTCGAGCCCGAGACGCCAACAGCGCTGGCGACGCGCACGCAGTACACCTGCCCCATGCATCCGGAGATCGTTCGCGACAAGCCCGGCGAGTGCCCGATCTGCGGGATGGCGCTGGAGCCGATGACGGTGACCCTCGAGGAAGAAGAGAACCCGGAGCTCCTCGACATGACGCGGCGCTTCTGGGTGAGCGTGGCCCTGACCGTTCCGCTGGTAATCGTCGCCATGGGCGGGTTCGTGGGACTTTCCTTCGAGTGGCTGGCAACGCCACGCACGCTCACCTGGCTCGAGCTGATTCTAGCGACACCGGTGGTGCTCTGGGGCGGCTGGCCGTTCTTCGTGCGCGGCTGGCAGTCGCTCGTGAGCCGCAACCTCAACATGTTCACGCTCATCGGGCTGGGTACCGGTGTCGCTTACGGGTACAGCGTGGTAGCGACCGCAGTGCCCGGGTTCTTTCCGGCCTCCTTCCGAGACACCCACGGCGAGGTGGCGATCTATTTCGAGGCGGCGGCGGTAATCGTGACCCTGGTGCTACTCGGCCAGGTGATGGAGCTTCGCGCGCGCAGCCGAACGGGCGCGGCCATCCGGGCCTTGCTCGGCCTGGCGCCCAAGACCGCCCGGCGCCTGAATCCGGACGGCACGGAGAGCGATGCGCCCCTGGAGCAGGTGCAGGTAGGTGACCAACTGCGCGTGCGCCCCGGCGAGAAGCTGCCGGTGGACGGTGTCGTGATCGAAGGTGAGAGCGCGGTGGACGAATCCATGATCAGCGGCGAGCCGATGCCGGTGGTCAAGCAGAGCGGCGACACGGTCATCGGTGCGACGGTCAACGGTACCGGTGGTCTGGTCGTCGAGGCACAGCGCGTCGGCAGCGACACCTTGCTCGCGCAGATCGTTCAGATGGTGGCCGCGGCGCAACGCAGCCGCGCGCCGATTCAGAAGCTCGCCGACGTGGTCGCCGGCTACTTCGTGCCCATGGTGGTCGCGGCCGCCGTCATCACCTTCATCGTGTGGGCCCTGGCGGGCCCGGCGCCGGCCATGGCCTACGCCATCATCAACGCCGTGGCGGTGCTGATCATCGCCTGCCCGTGTGCGCTCGGACTGGCGACGCCCATGTCCATCATGACGGCTACCGGCAAAGGCGCGACCTTCGGCGTGCTGTTCAAGGATGCGGAAGCCATCGAGGTGATGCGCCAGGTCGATACCCTGGTGGTGGACAAGACCGGCACGCTCACCGAAGGCAAGCCGCGACTGGCCGGCATCGAGACCACCGGCGCAAGGTCGGAGCCGGATTTACTGAGGCTTGCAGCCACCCTGGAACGCGGCAGCGAGCATCCACTGGCGGCGGCCATCGTCGCGGGCGCGCAAGAGCGCGGCGTCGAGCTGGGCGAGACCGCGTCGTTCGAGTCGCTGACCGGCAAGGGAGTCACCGGCGAAGTGGACGGTCGGCGCGTGGCACTCGGCAACGCGCGCCTGCTCGAGACCCTGGGCGTAGACCCGGGACCGCTCGCAGAGCGCGCGGAGGTGCTGCGACGGGAAGGTCAGACGGTGATGTTCGTCGCCGTCGACGGCGAAGCGGCGGGCATCGTGGCTGTGGCCGATCCCATCAAGGAGACGACCCCGGCTGCTATCGAGGCTCTGCACGAAGAGGGTGTGCGCATCGTGATGCTAACCGGCGACAGCGAGACCACGGCCAGGGCGGTCGCAGCAAGGCTGGGCCTCGACGAGGTGGTCGCCGGCGTGCTGCCCGAGCAGAAGGCGGATACGGTAAAACGGCTGCAGGGCGAAGGACGTGTCGTCGGCATGGCCGGTGACGGCATCAACGACGCGCCGGCGCTCGCCCAGGCACAGGTCGGCATCGCCATGGGCACGGGTACCGACGTCGCCATGGAGAGCGCGGGCGTGACCCTGGTCAAAGGCGATCTGCGCGGCATCGTGCGTGCCCGGCGCTTGAGTCGCGCCACCATGCGCAACATCCGTCAGAACCTGTTCTTCGCCTTCATCTACAACGGCATCGGCGTGCCGATTGCCGCCGGCGTGCTGTATCCCGCATTCGGGATTCTGCTGAGCCCCATCATCGCGGCAGCGGCGATGAGCTTCAGCTCGGTATCGGTAATTAGCAACGCACTCAGGCTCAATCGCGTCGAGCTGTAAGCCCGACGCGCAAACTTTGGGAGGAACGACGATGAACGAGAAGACCGGAAGCTGGTTGCGCAATCGCTCCAACCTAGCGCTCGTCGCATTCCTCGGGATCGGCGGCTACTTCCTGTGGACCGAGCACCAGGCGCACGTCATCGAAGCGCTGCCCTGGGTGCTGATTCTCGGCTGCCTGGTGATGCACCTATTCATGCACGGGGGCCACGGGCGAAAAGATCCGGGGAAGAATATACGGTAATTTTTGTGGAACATGAGGCGTTCAAGCCATGAGTTGCTCGAACACTCAACTTCAATCATTCAGGAGATAAATGAAATGAAATACACGGCCAAAATTTTGGTTATTGCAATGGCACTGAGCACGCCACTGGCATTTTCCAGCACGCTGCTGGCTGCTTCCGACGCGACATCCAATCCGGCTGAAGCCCCCGCGAGCACGGGAATGGCGATGATGCCGATGCAGCAGCAAATGCAGGGCATGCAGGAACAGATGGCGGAAATGCATGCCGCGACGAATTCCGAAGAGCGTCGCGCGCTGATGCGCGAGCACGCGAAAAGCATGCAGGGCATGATGAAGATGATGCACGGGATGATGGCGGGCCAGGAAATGATGGGCGGCCAGAACCGTGGCATGGGCATGATGGGCGGAATGATGGGTGGCCAGCCCGGGGGCATGGGCATGATGATGCCGGGCCCGATGGGCACCCCCGGTGCCGGTTATCCCCAGGGGATGGGCCAGGGGATGGGGCCCGGCGCCATGGCCCCCGACACTGGTGCCATGATGGGTCGCATGGGCATGATGGAGCAGCGTATGAACATGATGCAGATGATGATGGACCAGATGCTTCAGCAGCAGGAGCTCATGCTCAAAGAACGCAGTGATGCTGGCAGCTAGACGCGAGTGGCGGTAATCGCCATGCGTTCGGTAAAAAAAATGGTGCTGGCGTGCCTTTAGATAGGCGTGCCAGCACGACAACCCAGAGGAAACTTTGATGAACAGGCAATTGAAAGCGGTGCTCGCGGCGTCGGCGCTCGCCGCCCTGTCGATGCCACTGCTGGCCGACAGCGATGGGGCGAAGCTCGAAGCACTCCAGCGTCAAATCGAGGCGTTACAGACGCGCATCGCCGCGCTGGAAGCTTACCGGACGTTCACCTCCTTCATGCCAAACTTTTCCGAGCGCTTCCACGTGATGCACCGCGCCGGCGAAGCGGGCGACTGGGCGGTAGCCTCCCACGAGATGCAGGAGATGAAGCGGCTCGCGCTACTCTCGACCTCGATCGACGCCGAGAAGGGCCAGCTCATGCAGGCGATGATGGGGCCGAGCTTCGAAGCGCTGGAGAAAGCCATCGAGCACGGAAATCACGAAAAGTTCGAGAAGGCCCTCGTCCAAACCATCGATACCTGCAATGCGTGTCACGCGGCAACCGGGAGCGATTTCGTCCAGGTAACACTCGATGCACGCGATTCCCTGAGCCTCAGACATCCGCACAAGCTCATGCCACGGGCGGTGCCGGGTGGCCACTCCCACGGCATGCCCTCCGGCATGAGCGGGATGATGCAGGGTGGAACGATGCAGGGCGGGATGATGCAGGCCGAGCCGGCGAGCGACGAGCACCACGACGACACGGGTAAGCCGGCGCACAAACACTCAACCCCGTGAGACACGGCGGGACACGATCGACGACCGTCGCATGCGGCAAGCAAGGTCACTGTCCGCCCGCTTGAGAGGTGACAGCCAGCGCGCTGCTCACCCTGATTTCATTCGGAGGAGATGCACATGCGAAAACTACTGAAAGGCAAATTCCCGGCACTACTGCTCCTGATTACGTTCCTTTCCGTGCAAGCGCAGTCGGCGACCGCGCAAGGCGGCATGTGGGGAGACGGCTGGGGCTGGGGGCATATGTTTTTCGGCTCCTTCATGATGCTGCTCTTCTGGGGCGGTCTCATCATCGTGATCGTCCTGGCCGTGCGCTGGCTGAGCACCGGGTCAGCTCGTCGTGGCGATGGGCCAGCGCCGGAAAACCGGGCCCTCGACATCCTCGAGGAGCGATACGCGCGCGGCGAGATCGACAAGGAGGAGTTCGAAGAGCGCAGGCGCTTGCTCTCGAAGTAAGCCCAGTGACACCACAAACGAAAACATCGGTGACCCGGCGCGATCAGGCGCAGGATGCGAGGAGGTAGCGATGTGCCATCTGCTCCTGCTCGCACCCGTATTCGGGCTTCTGATTTTCTGGTTGTCGCCTGTCTGGATTGCTGTGCCGGTCTATGGCGTGATTCTCCTGCTGTCGATACTCCTCTACGCCACCACCATACGTGTGATGCGCTTACCACAGATCACCGGTGTCTATTCTCTGCTGCAGCGGTCGGGAGTAGTCATCGACGTGATCGACCGGGCCCCGCGGGTACGCATTGGTGACGAGATCTGGCAGGCGACCAGCACGGACCGGTTACAGGTAGGCGAGCAGGTGAAAGTCGTAAAGCAACACGATATGGCCCTGGAGGTAGAGCAACTGGCCAGCCGACCGGACCCTCGACACGACGCGTGAGGCGGGCCATCGCCACCAACATAACCCGCCGTTTAAGCGATGACAAGCGAGCCGGGCGTTTCAGGTGGCAGGCGTCAGTGCAATCGATTCGGAAGTGCTGATGCCTGCATAGACGGCGAACTCCGCGCCCAAACGCCGGTCATAATAATGATAAACCGGTTTAATCCCGGGGGTGAGTTGCATCCATGAAGACTGAAATCATCGCCATGCTCGCATTTCCGCGCAAGGTGATCGGCGGCCATATCCTACTCGAGACCTGCGAGCACGCCGGAAATTTCTCATCGAGCGACACCGGGTGCCTAGTCTGCGAGACGCGCCTGGAGTGCGAATGGCTCTATCACAACGACGAATCGGCAGCCCTCACCGAGAAGCCGCTCGACGTCGTCGCGGATGCACTTGGTTCGGCCGTGCTCTATGTGGACGCATGCGTGAGCCGGGCGGGCCACAATGCGCGGACGTGTCATTGTCAGGCCTGCGACTGGCTGAGGCGGGCGCGGCAGCTGCACGAGACTGCCGAACGGGCACTCTGACGGGTATTACCCTGCCAGGCGCCACTTCTGCGCCTGCTGATCGCCGAAACCGGTGCCGCAATCACGTCACCAGCTCGCAACACTGCCGCGAGGACAGCAGGCACAAACATGATCTTGATCAAAGCGCTCTGCGCGATTCGACGTAGTTTCGCACTAGGAGCCAAAAGCTGAAGATAAGCTGATCATGATATCTCATTGCTACTCATTAATGGCGACTCGTCGAACATGTATTCGCCTCTATTTTGTCAGTCTTTTCTTTTCGCTCTTGGCCACGGGCGTCACCCAGGCCGAGACAGGCAAACCGCCGGACTCGATATCAGTCGCCCGCGGCAATCAATTGTACAACGCCCACTGCGTCGCCTGTCACAAGCGGGACGGAGTCGGGGAGCCGACCGTTCCCTGGAGTATTCGCCGCGCAGACTTTATCGAAGCGATGCCCTTGGATGAAACTTCTCATGCCTGGCACCACGGGGACGAGCAGCTGATCGAAATGATTCTTGACGGGACATCTCGTTCAAGAACACGCATGCCGGTCTGGCGAAGTATTCTGTCAGAACCGGACGCGGCCGACCTGGTGGCGTACATGAAAAGCTTGTGGAGCGACCGAATCGTTTCCTGCCAGGGACCTAAGCACATGGATTGCATGTGAATCGCAACTATCCAGCCCCAACCTGAGTACAAACCATGAGCAAGATCAAAAGCCTTTACGGTGCAACACCCGCAGAAATATTTCAGAGCGGACTGGAAAATCTGGACGACATCGAAGGGATCGTGGCGGGTGTATTGTGGAAAGATGGATCGATCACGGCAGGCTGGTCCAACATGGATGTCGGCAACCTGGCGCGTCTCATCTTGATCCTCGATGAAGCGCAACGACGCCGCACCCTGGGCGAAGGCGAAGTCTGAATGGGTACTGTGTTATAGGTGCTGGCGGTGGAAGATTGATTGGCGGAGAGGGAGGGATTCGAACCCTCGGTACGCTATTAACGTACACACACTTTCCAGGCGTGCTCCTTCAACCGCTCGGACACCTCTCCGGGGGAAGCGAGGTTATAGGAGAAGCGTCTGGCAGGCAATTTCTTGGAAATCGGCTTTACAACGCGCCGTGCTCGGTGAGCAGGACTTGCACAGCCTCGGCGATGCGGGCATAGCCGCTGGCGTTGGGGTGGACGTGGTCGGACTTGTAGCGGTTGTCGCCGAGGATATCGGCGAGTATTTCGTCCTCCACAGGCAACTGCATATCCGCGGCGATGTCGTCGTAGAAATCCGCAGGGCTCAGAAAGAGGCCGACTTTGGGAACGGCGATCATCACCACCGGAATGTTGCGTTCCCTGGCGATGCGGATCATCTCGCGCAGGTTGGCTTCGGTGACGGCGGGGTCGCGTTTTCGCAGGATATCGTTGCCGCCGTGGCAGAGTATCAGCAGATCCGGACGGTACCGGTCCAGTAAGCCCGGCAGGCGGCGCAGACCCCGGGCAGTTTCCTCGCCCGGGATACCGGCGTTGATCACCTTGCGTCCCGTGCGCTCCGCGAGCACGGCCGGATAGCTTTGATAATCCCGGGCACCGGTGCCGTGGGTGATGCTGTCGCCGAAGGCAAGAATGACGGCGTCGGGGGCGAGCCTGGGAAGCGGCGCCGGATCGCCGCCGCACGCCACCAGAAGCACGGCGCACGACCCTATGAGGATTCCGGCGAGTCGAACGGCGACTCTCAGATCAAGTCCTTGACGGCGTCCCGCTCCCCTTCGAGCTCGGCCTTGGTGGCATCCATCTTCTCGCGGCTGAATTCGTCGATGGCAAGGCCCTGGACGATTTCGTATCGGCCGCCGCTGATGCTTACTGGAAAGGAGTACATGAGCCCTTCCGGGATATCGTAGCTGCCGTCACTGGGCACGACCATGCTCAACCAGTCGCCGTCCGGCGTGCCCCCCACCCAGTCGCGCATGTGACTCAAACCCGCGTAGGCGGCAGATGCCGCGCTGGAATGCCCGCGCGCCGCGATGACCTCGGCGCCACGCTTCTGCACGCGCGGTATGAACTGATCGGCGATCCAGGCCTGGTCGACGAGCTCGGTAGCGGGTTTGCCGGCCACCGTCGCATGATTGATGTCCGGATACTGGGTCGCCGAGTGGTTACCCCAGATGGTCACGCGCTTGATGTCGGCTACCGCCCCACCGGTCTTCGCGGCCAGCTGACTGATGGCGCGATTGTGATCGAGGCGTGTCATTGCCGTGAACTGCGATGGCTCGAGATCCGGTGCATTGCCCATGGCGATCAGCGCATTGGTATTGGCGGGGTTGCCGATGACCAGCACCTTGACGTCGCGTTGCGCGCTTTCGTTGAGCGCCTGCCCTTGGGGCTTGAAGATCTTGCCGTTCTCTTTCAACAAATCGCCCCGCTCCATACCCTTGCCGCGCGGCTTGGAACCCACCAGCAGCGCGTAAGCCGCGCCATCGAATGCTTTACCGGCGTCATCGGTGACGACGATGTCCTTTACCAGCGGATAGGCGCAGTCGTTGATTTCCATGACGACGCCTTCCAGCGCCTTCAATGCCGGCGTGATTTCCAGCAATTGCAGGCTGACGGGCTGATCCTCACCCAGCATCTCGCCGGATGCGATGCGAAACAGCAACGAGTAGGCGATCTGGCCCGCGGCGCCGGTGATGGCAACACGTACCGGTTCTTTCATCGAGATTTCTCCTTAACGGAATACAATAACCATCGTGCTCAGCTGCGGTCCACCATCGGCACGTAGTCGCGGCGCGCGGCCCCGATGTAGAGCTGCTGCGGCCGGCCGATACGCTGGTCTTCGTCCACCATCATTTCCAGCCACTGGGAGATCCAGCCGACTGTGCGCGCCATGGCGAAGATGGCGGTAAACATATGAAGAGGAATACCGAGAGCGCTGAGAATAATACCACTGTAGAAATCGACGTTGGGATACAGGTTGCGCTCTATGAAGTAATCATCCTTGAGGGCGATCTCTTCGAGCTTCAGTGCGACCTCGAACAACGGCTGATTGCCGGAATCCAGATCTGTAAGCAACTCGTGGCAAGCCTGGCGGATGATGGTCGCCCTCGGATCGAAATTCTTGTATACGCGGTGTCCGAAACCCATGAGCCGGAAGGCGTCGTCCTTGTCCTTGGCGCGCTCCACGTATTTGGGAATGTCCCTCGAGTCGCTGATCGCCTCCAGCATGTTGATGACGGCTTCGTTGGCGCCGCCGTGGGCGGGACCCCACAGGGTGGCGATACCCGCCGCCACGCACGCGAACGGGTTTGCGCCGGAGCTGCCGGCGAGGCGCACCGTGGAGGTGCTGGCATTCTGCTCGTGATCGGCGTGCAGGATGAGCATCAGCTCCAACGCACGTACGGCAACCGGGTTCGGCACGTAAGGCTCGGCGCGAACGGCGAACATCATCTGCAGGAAATTTTCCACGTATCCCAGGGAGTTGATGGGATACATGTAGGGATGGCCGATGGTGTACTTGTACGCATCGGCGACGATGGTCGGCATCTTCGCGATCAGGCGCACGGCCGAAAGCTCGCGGTTGGCGGGGTCGTTGATGTCGAGGGAATCGTGGTAGAAGGTGGACAGAGCTCCGATGATACCCACCAGCATACCCATGGGATGCGCATCCGCACGGTAGCCGTTCATGAAACGCCGGATACCCTCATGCACCATGGTGTGACGCCGCACCAGAATGTTGAAGTCCTCCCATTTCCCGGGCGCGGGCAACTCGCCGCACAGCAGCAGGTAGCAGACCTCGAGATAACTGCTGCTTTCCGCCAGCTGCTCGATGGGATAGCCGCGATAGAGAAGCACGCCATTCTCGCCATCGATGTAGGTAATCGCGCTGCGGCAACTGGAGGTGGACGCGTAACCCGGGTCGTGAACGAAGTAACCGAGCTCCTGGGTCATGCCTTTGATGTCGAAGACGGGCCGGCCATGGGTGCCCTCGCTCACCGGCGCCTCGACGCTCTTACCGGTGGTGTTGTCGGTCAAGGTTACCGTGCGATTCTTGGCCATATGTCTTTCCCCTATTACAATCACGGGAGCGTCGTGAAGGACCGCCAGCAAAGGGCCTTCCGTATCATTGGGAGGCAGTCGGTCCGGGGCCGAAGCGACCACCGGTGAAGCAGGGACCAGATTCTACCAGTTGCCCACAAGATTGCCCACACGATTACAATATCAGCTAAACTAGCAGGCGCTGGCGATAGCACGAATAATACGAACCAGGATAAGGTTATGTCGAACAGTTCCCCGCTTTTCTCCGGGAACGCAGAGTTCCTCGATGCTCTTTACAAGAGCTATCTAGACAATCCCGAGAATGTCGACCCCGCGTGGCGCAGCTACTTCGCCGAGCTCGCTAGCGCAGATCTGTCTGCCGGCGGCAATGCCGTGGACGACCAGGCGCGCTCGGCGCTCGCGGCAAAGCAGGTAAAAGTACTCGAATTCATCAGCGCCAATCGCTATCGCGGTCACCGCGAAGCCGATCTCGATCCGCTCCACCTTTACGAGCGTCCGAAAATGCCCGAGCTGAGTCTTGCGCATTACGGCTTCAGCGACGAAGACCTGGACCGACGGTTCAATACAGCTTCCGTTTTCATGGACTCGGAAGCCACGCTTCGCGAGATCCGCGATGTCCTCAAGGAGACCTACTGCGCAACCATCGGCACCGAGCTGACGCATATCACCGCGACCCACGAAAAGCGCTGGATCCAGGAGCGCCTGGAACGCGTACACGGAGAATTCAATTTCTCTGTGGAAAAAAAGCGCGACATTCTGAGATGGGTTACCTCGGCGCGAAAGCTCGAGGATTACCTGCATCGGCGTTATGTGGGCCAGAAGCGCTTCTCCCTGGAAGGTGGTGAGGCGCTCATCGCGATGCTCGACGAGGTCGTGCAGAGGGCGGGAGGCTATCACGTCAGGGAAATCGTCATCGGCATGGCCCATCGCGGTCGCCTCAATGTGCTGGTGAACATTCTCGGTAAGCATCCGAAAATATTGTTCGGCGAGTTCGAGGGCAAGATCGATGTCGGCGAGGGCTCCGGCGACGTGAAATACCACCTGGGGTTTTCCTCCGACGTGCAATCCCCGGGCGGGCCTGTGCACCTCGTGCTGGCGTTCAATCCTTCGCACCTGGAAATCATCAATCCGGTGGTCGAGGGCTCGGTGCGTGCGCGCCAGGAGCGGCGCGCTGACTTCGCCCGCAATGAAGTATTGCCCATTCTCGTGCATGGCGACGCGGCCTTCGCCGGTCAGGGTGTGGTCCCCGAGACCCTCAACCTCTCGGAAACCCGCGGTTACGGAACCGGCGGCACCGTGCACATGGTGGTGAACAATCAGATCGGATTCACCACCAGCGATCCCCGCGACGCGCGCTCGACACTCTATTGCACCGACGTCGCCAAGCTTGTTCAGGCGCCGATATTCCATGTCAACGGAAACGATGCGGAAGCCGTGATCTTCATCTCCCAGCTTGCGCTCGACTACCGCATGGAATTCAAGAAAGACGTCGTCATCGACTTGGTGTGCTTCCGACGATACGGCCATAACGAGGCCGACGAGCCCTTCGCCACGCAACCGATGATGTACAAGAAGATCAAGGACCAGCATGGTCCACGCCGCGTCTATGCGGCGCAGCTGGTGGCCGAAGGCGTGATGAAGGAAGGCGAGCCCGATGAGATGGCCGAGACCTACCTCAAGGCGTTGGAAGGCGATGACACGATGTCACGGCCGTTGCTCGAAGAGTCCGGCATCGACTACCTGGCCGACTGGAGTCCCTATCTCGGCACTTCCTGGCAGGACCCCGCCGACACGTCGCTCTCCATCGCGCTCATCGAAAAACTGGGTAACAAGATGGCCGAGGTTCCGGCCGAGTACGAGATGCACCGCAGCGTCAAGCGCATCATCGACGCGCGCCACGAGATGGCCAGGGGCGAGCGGGCCATGGATTGGGGATTCGCGGAAAATCTCGCCTACGCGGCGCTGCTCGAGGACGGATTCTCGATTCGCCTGTCGGGCCAGGACAGTCAACGTGGCACCTTCTTCCATCGCCACTCGGTGATCCACAACCAGAAACAGCAAGGGACGCATACGCCCCTGCAGCACATGTTCGACGGCCAGCCGAGATTTACCGTCATCAATTCGTTGCTGTCCGAGGAAGCGGTGCTCGCTTTCGAATTCGGATTCAGCACGGCGGAACCGGAATGTCTGGTGATCTGGGAGGCGCAGTTCGGCGATTTCGTCAACGGCGCTCAGGTGGTGATCGATCAGTTCCTGAGCTCCTCGGAAGCCAAGTGGGGAAGATTCTGCGGACTCGCCATGATGCTGCCCCACGGTTACGACGGCCAGGGGCCGGAGCACTCGTCGGCGAGACTCGAGCGCTACCTGCAACTGTGCGCGGAAGAAAACATGCAGGTGTGCATGCCGAGCACGCCGGCTCAGATGTTTCATCTATTGAGGCGGCAGATGTTGCGACCCTACCGCAAGCCGCTCATTATCATGAGTCCGAAGAGCCTGTTGCGAAATCGCCTGTCGACTTCATCGCGGGAAGATATCGCCAACGGCGGATTCCATCTCACCATCGACGAAGTGGATCCCATCGATCCAAAGGAAGTCACGCGGTTGGTGCTTTGCAGCGGCAAGGTCTTCTACGACATCCTGGAGAAGCGCCGCGAGCAGGAGCTCCGGCATGTGGCAATCGCGCGGGTCGAGCAACTGTACCCGTTTCCAGAAGAAGAAATTGTCGCCCTCCTGAAGCGCTATCCCAAGGCGAACGATATCTGCTGGACCCAGGAAGAGCCGCGCAACCAGGGATCCTGGTTTCACATGCTGTCACGACGCCACTTGGCGGGCTGCGTGCAGAAGCGCCACAAGCTCGTGTACGCCGGCCGAAACTACTCCGCATCGCCCGCAGGCGGTTATTTGAACGTACATCTGGAAGAGCAACGGGCGCTGGTGGAAACCGCGCTGGGATTGGATGTGGTGGAGGCTGCGCGCAAGAGAAGCGCTTGATTAAGAGGAGACGAAGAAGTGCTCGTAGACGTCAAGGTGCCCCTGCTAGCCGAATCGATACCCGACGCAACGCTGCTGGACTGGAAAAAGGGTCCGGGCGAGGCCGTCGCCAGGGACGAGATCCTCCTCGAGCTCGAGACCGACAAGGTGGTGCTCGAGGTGCCCGCGCCCCAGGCCGGCGTGCTCAGCGAGGTGCTGAAAAATACCGGTGACATCGCGCTCAGCGAAGAAGTGCTGGCACGCATCGACACGGAAGCAGCGGCCAGCGCCGCTGCCAAAGGCGCCGACGGTGGCGCCGAAGCCGTGCCCGCGGGCCAGGCTGCTGACGAGCCCACCGGCAGCGACGCATTGAGCCCCGCCGTGCAACGCCTGGTCGCCGAGCATGATCTCGACGCGTCAGCCATCACGGGCACGGGCAAGGGCGGGCGCCTCATCAAAGGTGACGTGCTCGCCTACCTGGATGCCAACAAGCCGGCCCCGCCGCCGGCCGCAAAACCGACCCCGCCGCCGGCTGCGAAACCGGCGGCGCCGCCGCCGGTCAGCGGTGAGCGCGGAGAGCGCCGGGAATCCATGTCGCGGCTGCGCATGCGCATCGCCGAGCGCCTGGTCGAGGCCCAGCAAACGGCCGCGATACTGACCACCTTCAACGAGGTGGACATGCAGCCGGTGATGGCGCTGCGCAAACGCTACAAGGATCAATTCGAGAAAACCCACGGCGTGCGCCTTGGTTTCATGTCCTTTTTCGCCAAAGCCGCGGTGCAGGCCCTGGAGCGCTTTCCCGCGGTCAACGCCTACATCGAGGGCAACGACACCGTCTACCACGACTACCAGGACATCGGCGTGGCAGTGGGCTCGCCCCGGGGCCTGGTGGTTCCCATTCTGCGTGACGTGGCGCAGATGTCCTTTGCCGACATCGAAGCCACGATTGCCGAGTACGGTGCCAAGGCGCGGGACGGGACGCTCACTGTAGAAGAAATGAGTGGCGGCACCTTCACCATCTCCAACGGCGGCGTGTTCGGTTCCCTGCTCTCCACGCCGATTCTGAATCCGCCGCAAAGCGCTATTCTGGGCATGCACAAGACTCAAGAGCGGCCGATAGTCGTCGACGGCGAGATCGTCGTTCGCCCGATGATGTATCTCGCGCTGTCCTACGATCACCGCATCGTCGACGGCCGCGAAGCCGTGCTGTTCCTTGTGACCATCAAGGAAGCCATCGAGGATCCGGCTCGCCTGCTGCTCGGTGTTTGAGCGCGCGCCTACGGAGAACGAACCAACATGAAGAATTACGACGTCGTCGTCATCGGTGGCGGCCCGGGGGGTTATGTGGCCGCCATTCGCTGCGGCCAGCTGGGACTCGCGACCGCCCTGGTGGACGAGTGGCTTGGCGCCGATGGCAAACCAGCGCTGGGCGGCACCTGTCTCAACGTTGGCTGCATACCCTCCAAGGCGTTGCTGGATTCCTCTCATCACTATCACAACCTCGAGCATCTGTTGCCCGCCCACGGCATCAGCATCAAGGGCGCGAGCATGGATGTCGCCACCATGCAGTCGCGCAAGAACAAGGTGGTGCAGACCATGAACCGCGGCGTAGCGGCGCTGTTGAAGAAGAACAAGGTCGAAGCCTACACGGGCCACGGGCGATTGCAGGCCGGCAATCGGGTAGCCATCGCGATACACGGCGGCAACGAAGAAGTGGTGACGGCGAAGAGTGTCATCATCGCCAGCGGCTCGGTACCCATCGACATCCCGGTAGCGCCGGTGGACGGGCGTAGTATCGTCGACAACGCGGGCGCGCTGGCCTTCGACAAGGTGCCCACGCGTCTCGGCGTCATCGGCGCCGGGGTTATCGGTCTCGAGCTGGGTAGCGTATGGAACCGGCTTGGGTCCGAAGTGGTAATACTGGAGGCACTCGAGGATTTTCTTCCCGCCGCCGACAATCAAATCGCCCGCGAAGCACTCAAAGCCCTCACCAAGCAGGGTCTGGATATTCAACTGGGGGCCCGCGTCACGGGCGCCAAGGTCACCAAGAATGGAGTCAACGTCAAGTACGAGAGCAAGGAAGGCGCCAAAGCGCTGGAAGTGGAACGGCTGGTGGTCGCCGTCGGGCGGCGCGCTAACACTACTGGGCTGGCGGACGCGGATCTGGGTCTCGCCACGGACGACGCCGGGCGTATCCAGGTGGACGATCGTTGCCGCACATCCATCGACGGCGTGTATGCCATCGGCGACGTGGTGAAAGGCCCGATGCTCGCCCACAAGGCTTCGGAGGAAGGCATCGCGGTGGCCGAGCTGATTGCTGGGCACGCGGCCCACATCGACCATCGGACCGTGCCCTGGGTGATCTATACCCACCCGGAGATTGCCTGGGTGGGAGACACCGAGCAGCAACTGAAAGGCAGGAGTGTGGCCTACCGCAGTGGAAGCTTTCCCTATCGGGCCCTGGGACGCGCCCACGGCTCCGGAGAAACCGACGGCTTCATCAAGATCCTGGCCGACGCCAAGACCGACGAAATTCTTGGCGTACACATTTTCGGCGCCCAGGCCTCGGAGCTCATCGCCGAAGCCGTCACGGCCATGGTCTTTCGCGCCAGCAGCGAGGACCTTGCGCGCACCATCCACGCCCACCCGACGCTGTCGGAAGCGATGCACGAGGCGGCGCTGGCGGTGGACGGGCGGGCGATCCACATGTAAGCGGCCTTTGCACCGAACTCGCTTCTACAATGCCGGTCCGAAATCGGGGATAATCTCTTCTTTGCCCCGTCAATCTGCACAGGTAGCACCTTCATGGCCGACACCATCAATGCCCGCTCGACGCTTACCGTAGGCGGCAACGCCTATGAAATTTTCCGGCTCTCCGCCTTGAGCCCGGCATTCGACCTGACCCACCTACCCTACTCCCTCAAGATTCTCCTCGAGAACCTGCTTCGCCATGAAGACGGCGTCGATATTACCCGGGGAGACATCGAGGCCCTCGCCGGGTGGGATGCGAAAGCCGAGCCGGCCACGGAGATCGCCTTTACGCCTGCGCGGGTGCTGCTGCAGGACTTCACCGGCGTGCCGGCGGTCGTGGATCTCGCCGCCATGCGCGATGCCATGCGCGCGCTGGGCGACGACCCTGAGAAGATCAGTCCCATGTCGCCGGTGGAGCTGGTCATCGACCACTCGCTGCAGGTGGACGCATTCGCCAGGCCGGATGCCATGGATCTGAACGCGCAGCTGGAGTTCTCCCGCAACAGGGAGCGCTATGCATTCCTGCGCTGGGGCCAAAATGCGTTCTCCGACTTCAAAGTCGTACCGCCGGATACCGGCATCGTGCATCAGGTCAATCTGGAGTACCTGGCCCGTGTGATATTCGCCAAAGAGAGCGAAGGCACGACGCGCGCCTTCCCCGATACCGTCGTCGGCACCGACTCCCACACCACGATGATCAACGGCCTCGGCGTTCTCGGCTGGGGTGTGGGCGGCATCGAGGCGGAAGCGGCCATGCTAGGCCAGCCGATTACCATGCTGATACCCCACGTTGTCGGCTTCGAGCTCACGGGCAAGCTGCCGGAAGGGGCGACGGCGACGGATCTGGTCTTGACCGTCGTCGAACAGCTCCGCGAGCGCGGCGTGGTGGGAAAGTTCGTCGAGTTCTACGGTGACGGGCTGGAGCACCTGCCGCTGGCGGACCGCGCCACCATCGCCAACATGGCGCCGGAGTACGGGGCAACCTGCGGCATCTTCCCCGTCGACAATGAAACCCTGCGCTACCTGAGCTTGAGCGGGCGCGACCCCGGTCACATCGCGCTGGTGGAAGCTTATGCCCGTGAGCAGGGCATGTTCCGCGACCAGGGTGCTGAACCCGCCCACTACAGCGACACCCTGCACCTGGATCTGGGCGACGTCGTACCCAGCATCGCCGGCCCCAAGCGTCCCCAGGATCGCATCGCCCTGGATGCCGTCAAGGCCACCATCGGCGACGCCTTGCAGAAGATGCGCCAGGCAAGCGGCAGCGACGCCACCGGCCGCGCCACCGTCACCCGGGACGGCGAGCAATTCGAGATCGAGGACGGCGCGGTGGTCATCGCCGCCATCACATCCTGCACCAATACTTCCAATCCGGTGGTCATGGTGGGTGCTGCGCTGCTCGCGCGCAACGCTCACGCCAGGGGCCTGCAGGTGAAGCCGTGGGTGAAAACCAGCCTCGCACCCGGATCGCTGGTGGTAACCAAGTATCTCGAGAAAGCCGATCTCATGGGTGACTTGGAGGCGCTCGGCTTTTACCTGGTGGGCTACGGCTGCACCACCTGCATCGGAAACTCCGGGCCCCTGCCGGAAGCGGTGGGTCAGGTCGTGCGCGAATCGGACATCATCGCCTGCGCGGTTCTCTCGGGTAACCGCAACTTCGAGGGCCGCATCCATGCGGACGTGCGCATGAACTTCCTCGCTTCTCCACCGCTGGTGGTGGCCTACGCGCTGGCCGGGAATATGAAGGCGGATCTGGTCGCCGAGCCACTGGGCGAAGACGGCGACGGCGAGCCGGTATATCTGCGCGATATCTGGCCGAGCCAGAAGGAGATCCACGACACCATCGCCGGTGCCATCGACTCCGACATGTTCCGTGCCAGCTATGAGAACGTGTTTGCCGGCGACCAGCGCTGGCAAAGCATGGCGGTGCCGGAAGCGGGCCAGTTCGAATGGCAGCCGGATTCCACCTACGTGCGCCACCCGCCCTACTTCGAGGGCATGACCCACGAGACGCCGGGCTTCGCCGATGTCCACGGCGCGCGGGTGCTGGCGCTGCTCGGCGACAGCATTACCACGGATCACATCTCCCCGGCGGGCGCCATCCAGCCGGACAGCCCCGCCGGTCGTTATCTCATCGAGCACGGCGTCCAGCCCGGCGACTTCAACTCCTATGGCGCCCGACGCGGTAACCACGAGGTGATGATGCGTGGCACTTTCGCCAACGTGCGTTTACGCAACCTGCTCGCGCCGGGCACCGAAGGCGGATGGACCCTGCATCAGCCCTCCCAGGAACAGATGTTCATCTACGACGCCGCCATGCGCTACCAGGCCGATCGCGTGCCCACGCTGGTCATCGGCGGCGCCGCCTACGGCGGCGGCTCGTCACGTGACTGGGCCGCCAAAGGCCCGTTGCTGCTCGGCGTCAAGGCCGTGCTGGTGCAGAGCTTCGAGCGCATCCACCGCTCGAACCTGATCGGCATGGGCGTATTGCCGCTGCAGTTCACGGGCGGCGACACCGCCGAGCGTCTCGGCCTCACCGGCCACGAGATCTTCGACATCGAAGGGGTAGCCATGGGTGTGGACGAGGTCGATGTCACGGCCACCAACGACGACGGCAAGAGCATCAACTTCACCGCCGGCGTGTGTATCGATACCCCGAAGGAATGGGAGTACTACAAGCACGGCGGCATTCTGCAGTACGTCATCCGCCAACTGGCGGCATAGGTAATATTGTGGGGATTTTTTATGGGGACAGTTTACTTTTATGGGGACAGTTTACCTATTTTTGTAGGACATCTTTATGACATAAAAATGTCCTATAAAAATAGGTAAACTGTCCCCATAAAAGTAAACTGTCCCCATAAAAAATCCCCACAATATTACGGAGAAAATCGAATGGATGATCAAACTCGCATTGAGCTCGAGGCGGCCGCCTTCCGGCGCCTGGTAGAGCACCTGCGCGCACGCACCGACGTGCAGAACATCGATCTGATGAACCTGTCAGGCTTCTGCCGCAACTGCCTGTCGAAGTGGTACCGTGCGGCGGCCGAGGATCAGGGACTCGAGATGTCCTATGATGAGGCACGCGAAACCGTCTACGGCATGCCCTACGACGAGTGGAAGGGCAAGTATCAGACCGAAGCGACGTCTGAGCAGCGCACCGCCTACGAGGCCACCCACGGCAAACCGACCTGATGCACCTCGAATCTTGAACATGGATCTTGAGCCGCTTACAGCCATTTCCCCCATCGATGGCCGCTACGCCGACAAGACCAGCGATCTACGCGCCGTTTTCAGCGAATACGGTTTGATCCGACACCGCGTGCTGGTGGAAGTGCGCTGGCTGCAGGCGCTGGCAGCGCATCCCGGGATCCCCGAGGTCCCCGCCTTCAGTCAGGAAGCGAATCACCGCATCAACGACATCGTCGACAACTTCGATCTCGAAAGTGCTGCGCGCGTCAAGGAGATCGAGCGCACGACCAATCACGACGTCAAAGCGGTGGAGTACTTTCTCAAAGAACAGATGGCGGAAACGCCGGAGCTGGTCGCGGTACAGGAGTTTGTTCACTTCGCCTGTACCTCCGAGGATATCAACAACCTCGCTTATGGATTGATGCTCCTCGATGCGCGCACGCGTTGCCTGTTGCCGGTCATGGACGAGCTGATCGAATCGATTCGCGGCCTCGCACACCGCCACGCCGCCCAGCCGATGATGTCCCACACCCACGGGCAACCAGCGTCACCAACGACGCTGGGTAAAGAAATGGCGGTATTCGCGGCGCGCTTGAAAAGACACCGCACCTGCTTCGCTGACGTACGCTTGCGCGGCAAGATGAATGGTGCGGTCGGCAACTACAACGCCCATCTGGCGGCATACCCGACACTAGACTGGCCGGCGATGGCGAACGACTTCGTCACCGACCTGGGTCTGGAGTGGAATCCGCACACAACGCAGATCGAACCCCACGACTACATGGCCGAGCTGTTCCATGCCCAGGCACGGTTCAATTCGACGCTACTCGATTTTTGCCGCGACATGTGGGCCTACCTGTCACGAAGATACTTCAAGCAGAAACCCGTGGAGAACGAGGTCGGCTCGTCGACCATGCCCAACAAGGTGAACCCCATCGACTTCGAAAATGCCGAGGGCAACCTGGGTGTCGCCAATGCGCTGCTCGAGCACTTGGCGGGCAAGTTACCGATTTCGCGGCTGCAACGGGACTTGAGCGACTCCACCGTGCTGCGCAATCTGGGCGTCGGTGCGGCCCACTCGCTGGTCGCCTACCGCTCGTGCCTTCGGGGGATCTCGAAGCTGGAGGTCGACGCGCAAGCGCTGGCCAGGGATCTCGACGATGCCTGGGAAGTCCTCGCCGAACCGATTCAAACGGTCATGCGGCGCCATGGCATCGACAAACCCTACGAGCGCCTGAAGGCGCTGACCCGGGGCCGTTCCATCGACAGGAAGACGCTGCATTCATTCATCGAGTCCCTGGATTTGCCCGCCGACGAGAAGACGCGGCTTCTTGCTCTGACCCCGGCGAGCTACGTCGGCGAGGGAGAGGATCTGGCCAACGACGTGTGAGACTGTCGTGCACTATTCCCACCCATCAGATTTCGAACGCCTCGTGCTAAAGGAAGATTCTCAATCGGTCGCTATAGATACCAGTGAAGAGTGCCGATTGGCGGCCCTCTCCATGGTTCGCCAGGCGGTGCGCAGCATCGAAATTGTCAGCCGGCAACTGGACCCGCAGATGTACGATAACCGGGAATTCTCCGAGGCCGTGAACATGTTTGTCGTGGGATCGCAACGGGCGCGAGTCCGGGCGCTGCTTCGCCACAGCGACGCGGTTGTCAAGCGCGGTCACCGATTGGTGACGCTGTTCCAGCGCCTGAGCAGCTTCATCGAACTGCGCGTGCCGGCAAGAGATTTCGATGAGTACAACGCTGCCTTTCTGATCGTTGATGGAGTCGGCGTTATCCATCGCACGCTTTCGGATCGCTTCGAAGGCACTGTCAACTTCAACGACCCGCGCACGGCCCGGGAACTCACCCGACAATTCGAAGCGATGTGGCAAACGGCGTTGCCGGACGCCAATCTGCGCCGCAGTCATCTGTGAGAGTCATGGCGATGTCGCGCTTCCGATTCCTGGCCCTGATGCTTCTCGCGGGCGGGCTGCCCCTCGCAGGCGCCTTTGCCGCAAGCGGCATGGTCACGGAAGTGTTCACCATTGGCTATCGTCCGGTGGACGAGATGATCCAGATCCTGAGACCCATGGTCCCTGGCCCCGGTAGTGTTTCCGGCGCCTACGGCAAGATCGTCGTTCGCACCACACCGGCGAATATGCGCGAAATCAAGGAAATTCTCGCGACGCTGAACCGCGCGCCCTCAAACCTCCTGATCAGCGTTCGCCATTCCATGAACGAGGAAGTGCGGCGGGATCTCTATGAAGCTTTCGGCGAAGTGAGCGGCAGCAACGTCGGACTCTCCACCGGACGTGGATCGGGGAGTGGACGCGGGCTCGTCATCAGCCATCAGGACGGTGACCAGTCGGCCGGCGTTCGCATGGACAAGACTCAGACCGTTGCCAGCGACGGCGGGACGCAACGCGTGCGCGTGCTGGAAGGCAAGGAAGCTTTCATACGATCCGGGCAATCGGTGCCGGTGACCGACGGGCGCGTCGTCGTTTCCAGCACCGGTGTCACCACCGTGCAGACGAGCACGGGATTCAGGAACGTCGACAGCGGTTTCACCGTGCGCGCGCGATTGAACGACAACGACCGCGTGACCGTCGAGATCTTTCCCCGCCACAACCGACTCGACAGCGGCTCGGGCACCATCGACGTGCGCGAAGCGAGCACCGTGGTCTCCAGCCCGCTTGGCCGTTGGATGGAAATCGCTCGGATCGGCGCTGCTTCCAGTGAAAGTACCCGCGGTATCGGCACCTCCTCGAGCACCACTACCAGCAGCGACACCGTCACCTATCTCAAAGTGGAACGGCTGGATCGTTGATTTTCCTGTAGGAGCGAGCCCCCTGCGGCTACTGGGCCGGAGGATAGTAGCCGGGCGGATATGGCGCTGGCGCCCCGTAAGGTTGCGGGGGATACGCGTAGGAGGGCTGCACACCGTAAGCGGGCGGCGCACCATAGGCCGGCGGTGCCGTGCCGTAGGCCTGTTGCTGGGAGTACCCCGGTGGTCTTCCTCCGTAAGCAGACGGTGGCGCGGAACCATAGTCCGGGGGCAGCGGCGGATAACCCGGTGGCTGGGGCGGGGCGCCGTAGGCACCGTAGCCATAAGGGGCGGCCGGCGGGGGAATGCCGCCTCCCGGGGAATAGGCCGGGGAATAGGCCGGGGAATAAGCCTGGGAATAAGGATCAGCGGACATGGCGGTCGCCGAGCGTGGATCCACCGGCGCCCACGGGTTCTCCGGATGCGGGGGCAACGCGCCGGGGATCCCTGACAGCGACGCAGGCGTCGTCGTCTGATCCGACGGGCCCCAAGTATCCGCCGCGGTGGCCGCCTGTTTCGATGGCGATGGCGGCGGCGCCGACACCGGCCCCGGTGGCGCAGAAGCCACGCCGGCGTCGTAAAAGGCCGCCGCCAGATCGCCGCTGGTGCTTCCGGAGCTGCCGCGGCCGCTGGCGCGCGTGCCCAGCACCGCGGCCGCCTGAGGATCGCCTCCGGTGAGCGCATCCTGGACGTCTTCCACCACGTCCCTGGCGATACTTTCCGCAGTATCAAGCGACGCCGACAGTCCGGCCGCGGCCCCACGCCCAAGCGCTGCGGGCTCTTCATCACCGAGTCGCGAAACGACGATCAGCAATACGATAATCGCCAGCGGGCCCCACAGGGCGATGATGCCGCGCATGGCGCCGCCGGAGCGCGCTTCGTCGGAAGGCGGCGCGAACGCCGGCTCCGGCTGAGGCGCCAACGCCGGTTTCGGCTGAGGCGCCGGAGTTGCCGGCCGTTCCGGCGACGCGGCAACCGGCGCCGGCTCGGCAACTATTTTGGCTGCCTTGCCCTTCTTTTCGGTGGCGGCGGCCTTCTTGGTGGCCGGCTTCTTCTTGGCCGTCTTTTTCCTGGCCTTTTTCTTGTCGGCCTTCTTTTCCGCAGCCATTACGCGATAGCCGCGACTATCTTCGCCCACCTGCTCATGGTCGGTCGTGGTATCTTTGCCCATCTCCGCCCTCTCCAGCATTCAAGTGGCGCCGAAATGCGCACTCGGTTGCGGGAATGGTAGCACGATCCCCGCGCGCTACAGTATCATCCGGTGCCCTACCATGAGCGTACGCGAATCAGGTATTGCATCCCTATCGCACCTGCGCGGACGCTCGGCGCTGACAGCATTTCGTGCACAGCGGCTGCGCGACAGACTGGCCCGGGAGCTGCCCGGATTCGGCTCCGTTGACGCCGATTACCTTTACTTCGTCGAGCATCGCAATGATCCGCTGAGCGCCGACGAAGAGGCCCTGCTGGCGCGGCTCCTGGCGGCGCGGCCAGCTCGTGCCGAGGCGGACGAAGGTCACGGATTCCTGGTCGTACCCCGGCCGGGCACGATTTCCCCCTGGTCCAGTAAGGCCACGGACATCCTGCACAACTGCGGGCTGCACAAGGTCAGCCGCGTGGAGCGCGGCGTCGAGTGGCGGGTAGGGATGAAATCGTGCGCCGACGCGGGCGCGCTCCTCGAAGCCGTGCTCGGGCCACGGGTCCACGATCGCATGACCCAGGTGTTGATCCCGGGTATCGAGAAGGTCCACGCATTGTTCGATCACGCGGCCGCGCACCCGCTTCAATCCGTCGACGTGCTCGCAAAGGGCCGCGCAAGCCTCGATCAGGCCAACCGAGACATGGGCCTGGCACTCAGCGACGACGAGATTGACTATCTGCTCGAGCATTTTCTCGCCTGCGCGCGAAATCCCAACGACATCGAGCTGATGATGTTCGCCCAGGCGAACTCCGAGCATTGCCGGCACAAAATTTTCAACTGCGCATGGACCGTCGACGGCGAGGACGCGAATCACACGCTTTTCGAAATGATCCGGCACACCTACGCGAGTCACCCTGGCCGCGTGTTGTCCGCCTACCGGGACAACGCGGCGGTGATGTCCGGGAGCGCTGCCACCTGGTTCTTTCCCGATGCCGAAAGCCACTGCTACCGGGCCGTGGAAGAAAGCGTGGACATCCTGATGAAGGTGGAAACCCACAACCATCCCACCGCCATATCCCCTTATCCCGGCGCCGCCACCGGCTCCGGCGGAGAGATCCGCGACGAGGCGGCAACCGGCAGAGGCGCGCGCTTCAAGGCCGGCCTCACCGGCTTCTCGGTGTCCAATCTGAACATCCCGGGCTTCGGGCAACCCTGGGAGCGGGATCACGGCCGCCCCGGGCGCATCGCCTCGGCGCTGGACATCATGCTGGAAGGGCCCGTCGGCGCGGCTACGTTCAACAACGAATTCGGCCGCCCTGCCCTGAATGGCTACTTTCGCACCCTGGAGCTCGAGGTGACCGGCGACGGCGACGGGCCCGAGGTGCGCGGCTACCACAAGCCCATCATGGTGGCCGGCGGGGTGGGCGCCATCCGTCGTAGTCAGATAGCAAAGAACGGCTTTCCGGAAGGCACGCGTATCGTCGTCCTCGGCGGTCCCGCCATGCTCATCGGGCTGGGCGGCGGCGCCGCCTCGTCCATGGCATCCGGAGAAGGCGAAGAGACCCTGGACTTCGCCTCGGTGCAGCGCGACAACCCGGAGATGCAACGCCGTTGCCAGGAGGTCATCGATCGCTGCTGGCAGCTGGGCGACGACAATCCGGTCCGGTCGCTGCACGACGTCGGCGCGGGCGGCCTTTCCAACGCCGTACCGGAGCTCATTGACGGCGCCGAACGTGGCGGCGATTTTGATCTGCGTGCCATACCCTGCGACGACCCTGGCATGTCGCCCATGGAGATTTGGTGTAACGAGGCCCAGGAACGCTATGTGCTCGCCATCGAGGCGGCGGACGTGGAACGCTTCGCGGCGATCTGCGCGCGGGAACGATGTCCATGGGCAATTCTCGGCAACGCCAGCGACGCGCGACGTTTGCTGGTCGCCGATCCGTTGCACGGCACCCGCCCCATCGATCTGCCCATGTCCCTGCTGTTTGGGCGTCCGCCGCGCATGCACCGCACCGTCGTCCGCCGGCCAGCGCCGGCGACTCGCCTGGATCTCGAAGGCCTGGATCTCGACGATGCGGCGCGACGGGTACTGCGCCTGCCCGGCATCGCCGACAAGACCTTTCTCATCACCATTGGCGACCGCACCGTGGGGGGGCTCTCGGTGCGGGATCAAATGGTCGGGCCGTGGCAGGTGCCGGTAGCCGACTGCGCCGTCACCGCGAGCGGCTTTCAAGGCTACAGCGGTGAAGCCATGGCCATGGGGGAGCGCGCGCCGCTCGCGTTGATCGATGCGCCCGCGTCCGGGCGCATGGCGGTGGCGGAGGCGATCATGAACATCGCCGCGGCACCCGTCGAGACGCTGGGCGACATCGTGCTGTCCGCCAACTGGATGGCCGCCTGTGGCCATCCAGGGGAAGATGCGAAACTCTTCGATACGGTGCGCGCCGTGGGCATGGAGCTCTGCCCGGCGCTGGGAATCGCCATTCCCGTCGGTAAGGATTCGCTGTCCATGAAAACCGTGTGGCAGCAGGAGGGCCGCGAGCATGCGGTCACCGCGCCGCTGTCTCTGGTGGTGAGCGCCTTTGCGGCGGTCAGCGACGTTCGCCGCGCGTTGACCCCGATGCTGCGCGACGACGCCGGCGAAAGCGAATTGTGGCTGGTGGATCTCGCCGGGGGGCGTCTGCGCCTTGGAGGCTCCGCCCTGGCGCAAGTCCACGGGCAGCTGGGAACCGAATGCCCCGACGTGGAAGACGCTGCCGCGATTCGCGACTTCTTCGCGAGTCTGCAATGGCTCAATGCCCGGGAGCTGGTGCTCGCCTACCACGATCGTTCCGACGGCGGGTTGTTCGTCACCCTGTGTGAAATGGCCTTCGCGGGACACACGGGGTTGCACGTGGACCTGGACACCGTGGGTGAGGACCCGATGGCCGCGCTGTTCGCCGAGGAGCTCGGCGCCGTGCTGCAGATCCGCAAGGCCGACAGGGATCGCGTACTGGAACGCTTCGCGGCATCGCCGGCCCTTAACGGTCACGTGCATCTGCTGGGTGCGCCCGGCGACGACGATCGGCTGCGCTTCGAGCACGGCGGCGATAGGCTCTTGGACACGCCGCGAAACGTCCTGCACCGCGTGTGGCGCGAGACCAGCTACCACATGCAGGCGCTTCGCGACGATCCCGACTGTGCCCGGGAAGAGCTGGAGCGGGTAGACGACCGGCAGGCGCGGCCTCTGCATGCGTCGCTGAATTTCGATCCCGGGGAAGATATCTGCGCGCCTTTCGTCGGCGGCCGGCGGCCGGCCATCGCCATACTGCGCGAGCAGGGCGTGAACGGGCAGGTGGAGATGGCTGCGGCCTTCGACCGCGCGGGATTCGATGCAAGCGACGTGCACATGACCGACATTCTGGAGGAACGGGTGTCGCTTAAGGATTTCCAGGGCATCGCCGCCTGTGGCGGCTTCTCCTACGGTGACGTGCTCGGCGCCGGCAGCGGCTGGGCAAGCACGATCATGTACAACGAGCGCAGCCGCGCCGCCTTCGGCGAATTTTTCGCCCGCGGCGACACCTTTGCCCTGGGCGTGTGCAATGGCTGCCAGATGTTTGCCCACCTGGGCGAGCTCGTGAGCGGCGCCGAGCACTGGCCGCGCTTCCTGCGCAACCGATCCCAGCAGTTCGAAGCACGACTGGTGATGGTGGAAGTCTGCGACTCGGCGTCGATATTCTTCGCCGGCATGCAGGGCTCGGTGCTGCCGGTGCCGGTGGCCCACGGCGAGGGACGCGCCGAATTCCGCAACCACGACGATCTGGAGGCCGTGCGGGAACAGCGGCTCACCTGCCTGCGCTACGTCGAAAGCGCCGGTCGGCCGGCGCTCGCTTATCCCGCCGACCCCAACGGCTCCACCGACGCCATCACCGGACTGACCACACCCGATGGTCGGATCACCATTCTCATGCCCCATCCCGAGCGCGTGTTTCGCAGCCTACAGCACTCCTGGCACCCGGCCGGCTGGGGGGAAGACGGCCCGTGGCTGCGCATGTTCCGCAACGCGCGGGCCTGGCTGGCATAGTCCGGGTTGGCCCCGGCGGGACCCCCGGATCGTGAGATTTGTGTGAGAATTCTGCCCTAGACTTGGTCCACACGGTGATAAACCTCGCCAGGACCACAAGGTGACGCAATGCTGATCAGACGACCCGACGATATCAAGAGCTCCGAAATCACCGACGAGGCCGTGTTCCTCGAGCGGCGCCGCTTCATGGGCAATGCCACAGGCCTGGCCGTGGCATCGGCACTGGCGGCGGCGGCACCGGGCCTGCTCCTGCCCCGGGACGCGTCGGCGCTGGCCACGGATTCAGCTGCCCAGGGCGCGGTCCTGCCGGGCGTGACCGATGGTCCCTTCTCCACCGACGAGGATCCGACCTCTTACAAAGACATCACGCGTTACAACAACTTCTACGAGTTCGGCACCGGCAAGCGGGACCCGGCTGCCAATTCCGGGCGCTTCAAGCCGCGGCCGTGGAAAGTGAAGATCCTCGGCGAGTGCGAAAATCCCGGAGAGTACGATCTCGACGACGTCATCAAGCAGCACGCCCTGGAGGAACGCATTTACCGGCTACGCTGTGTCGAGGCCTGGTCGATGGTGGTTCCCTGGGTCGGTGTGCCCCTGGGGCCGGTGCTCGCGCGCTTCAAACCCACCTCCAAAGCCAAGTACGTCGCCTTTCGTACCGTCTTCCGGCCCACCGAGATGCCGGGACAGCAGCGCGGCTTCCTGGACTGGCCTTACGTGGAGGGGCTGCGCATGGACGAGGCCATGAATCCACTGGCGCTCCTGTCGGTGGGCATCTACGGCCGGGTCCTGCCGAACCAGAACGGCGCGCCGATCCGCCTGGTAGTGCCGTGGAAGTACGGGTTCAAGAGCATCAAATCCATCGTCACCATTCGCTTTACCGAAGAGCAGCCACCGGCTACGTGGAATCTGCAGGCGCCCAGGGAGTACGGCTTCTATTCCAACGTCAATCCGGAAGTCAACCATCCGCGCTGGAGTCAACGCCGGGAACGGCGCATCGGCGACATCCTCAAACGCGAGACCCTGCCGTTCAACGGCTACGGCGAGCAGGTCGCGGGCATGTACAGCGGCATGGATCTGCGCAAGAATTTCTGACGCCGGAAATTCTCTGCATGAATCAGCAGCAGCTCGTCAGCCGCGTGCTCAAGCCGGCGATCTTCGTCGTGGCGCTGGTGCCGCTCGCGCTGCTGGTGTGGAATGCCCTGCACGATGGCCTCGGCGCCAACCCGGTGGAAGCCATCACCTTCAAAACCGGCGACTGGGGATTGCGCTTTCTGCTCATCACCCTGTGCGTGACGCCGCTTCGGCGCATCACGGGCTGGCAGTGGCTTGCGCGCATTCGCCGCTTACTCGGCCTGTTCGCGTTCTTTTACATCTGCCTGCACTTTTCGACTTACCTGGTGTTGGATGCGTTTTTCGATCTCCGCTATATCCTCGAGGACATCACGGACCGCACCTACATCACACTCGGATTCACGAGCTTCCTGCTGCTAATACCCCTGGCCATGACTTCCACCAACGCCATGGTGCGGCGCCTGGGCGGTCAGCGCTGGCGACGTCTGCACCGACTGGTCTACCTCATCGCCGCAGGGGGTACGCTACATTTTCTGTGGCTGGTGAAGGCAGATCTGCGCGAGCCGCTCATCTATCTGGGATTACTGCTGTTGCTGCTTCTCGCCCGCGTGCCCGCCGTCGCCGAGCGGCTGGCGAAGATCCGCACTCCCTCTGCCCCCCCGAAGAACGAAACCCGATCACATCAGCCCGCGATGAACTCGACAGAGGTATGAAATCTCGCTCTGACGGCTCTCAAAGAGGCAAATAATAGCTCTCGGTTGCGCGTCTATCCTTCGAAAAACTCCGCGGAGTTTTGGAGTTTTCAAGAGTATCGGCCATTGACCGACCGCCGTTCGCGCGCCATCCACGGGCCCGCGGGATAGTTCTTCGCTGTCCGCCCCGAGTCCGAGAGGTGCAGTCGCACATGGGGGACGGTCTGCCACGCAAGCTCGCCGGCTCCCTGTGCGCGGACGTGGTGGGCTACAGCCGGCTGACCGGTGAAGACGAGGACGCCACCCATCGGCGGCTCAGCGAGTACCTCGATCTCATCTTAGTGTCCACGGCGGACACCTAACGTGTATTTTGGCGCCTTGGATTGACGTGTCGCTGAGCGTACGATGTCCCAGTCGTTTATCGCTTCCTGCGTCAATTTTCGCCTTGAAATCTCACCTCGAGTGACCCGGATGGAGGCCTGTGCTGATGTCGACTCCTAATGAAGTTCTCGACGTTGCATGGATTCTCATCTGCGCGGCCCTGGTCATGTTGATGCAGGCAGGGTTCGCCTGTCTGGAAAGCGGTTCGGTACGTACCAAGAACAGCATTAACGTGGCGGCGAAGAACTTCGCCGATTTCTGCATATCTTCCGCCGTGTTCTGGCTCTTCGGGTTCGCGTTGATGTTTGGCGTCACCTCCGGTGGACTATTCGGCACATCCGACTTTTTCTTCGATGACACCACCAATCCCTGGCTCATGGCGTTTTTTATTTTTCAGCTGGGATTCTGCGGAACGGCAGTGACCATCGTATCGGGAGCAGTAGCCGAGCGCATGCGTTTTGTCGGCTACCTGGTAATCACAGTCATAGTGGCCGGTCTGATTTACCCGGTCGTCGGCCACTGGGTATGGGGAAGCGCTGCTGGTGCATCGTCAGGCGGGTGGTTGGAGGGCATGGGTTTCATCGACTTCGCTGGTTGTACCGTGGTCCATTCGGTTGGCGGATGGGTATCACTGGCTGCAATCATAATTATCGGTCCACGCATCGGTCGGTTCGGAAAGAACAGCGTGACCATTCACGGTCACGACGTACCGATAGTGACCCTGGGTGCATTTCTTTTGTGGTTCGGTTGGTTCGGCTTCAACGGAGGCAGCACCCTCGGACTCACTCCGGAGGTACCCACCATCATCGTCAATACGACGATCTCCGGGGCTTTCGGCGGTATCGTGGCGATGATGATGGCATGGTGGATAACAGGTCGAGCGGATGTCACGATGATCATGAACGGTTCGTTGGCGGGACTCGTCGGGATTACGGCTTCCGCCCACATCATGACTCCACTATCGGCAATGAGCATTGGCTGTATCGCCGGCGCGATCATGTATGGCGTAACGATGCTTCTGGAAAAGCTGGAGCTTGACGATGTCGTCGGTGCCGTACCGGTGCATCTCGGTGCTGGAATCTGGGGTATCCTGGCCGTTGCCCTCTTTGGCGATCCCGAGAGCTGGGGCACCGGCTTGGGGCGCTGGGATCAATTTGTCGTCCAGGCCATCGGTGTGGGTGCGACTTTTGCTTGGGCGTTCGGGGTAGGCTTCGCGCTCCTGTGGTTATACAACCGTCGGTACCCGCTCCGAATCGATCCCGAGGGTGAACGGATCGGTCTGAACGTGGCCGAACACGGTGCCAGCACCGAAATGCTCGACTTACTGACCGACATGGAAAGGCAGCGCAGAGCCGATGACTTTTCACAGCCTGTCAACGTCGAACCGAATACCGAAATCGGTCAAATCGCACAACAGTACAATCACGTCCTTGCGGACATCAACACGGAGCAAAGACGTCGGGAAGCGGTGACCGAAGCCCTGAGGGAAAGAACCCAATCGCTGAAGTTGTTGCGAAGAGTTACCGCCGCAGCAAACAAAGCGAGAACCGTCGACGAAGCGATGCAGACCTGTCTGGAGGATATCTGCGCGTTTACGGGATGGCCGGTAGGGCATTGCTATATGGTTGACAGCGAAGCGGGTGATCTGGTCTCGACGAAGATTTGGCATCTTGACGATCCCGAGCGCTTCAATAGTTTTCGTGAGGGAACCGAGGCACGTCGATTGGAGCCCGGACCGGGGCTTTCCGGCCACACGCTTGCTACCGGAAAACCTACCTGGATCGTGGACGTTTCTCAAGATCCGACCTTTAGAAGAAAACACTTGGTGAGGGACATTGGCGTAAAATCCGGACTTGCGTTTCCGGTTCTGGTGGGGAACGACGTCGTCGCGGTGCTCGAATTCTTTTCCACGGAGGCCCTGGAGCAGGACGAAACGGCGCTGGAGCTGATGGAATCCATTGGCACACAGCTCGGTCGAGTGGTAGAGCGCACTCGGTCCGAGTCAGCACGTTTCAAGTCGGTGATAGACAATATGCCGGCGATGGTCCACCTCCGGGACCTCGATGGACGATTCATCTTGGTTAATCGCAAGTACGAAGAGTTTTACGGCGTCAGCAATGAATTTGTCCGCGGGAAGACGCTCCGCGATGTGCATTCGCAGAGCCAAGCCAATCTGGCACCCGGTAAGAATGTCGTCCAAGACGATGACGTTCTGGCAACGGGACAGGTAATCGAGCGAGAGTCCACTTATATCCGGGAGGGCAAGGAACACGCTGTCGTTGATGTACGATTCCCCGTTACGGAGCTCTCGGGTGAGACCGTCGCTGTCGCCGGGATAGAGCTCGATATTAGCGAGCGTAAGCGAGCCGAGGAGAAACTGGAGGAAGCCTACGAAATCATCAGGGAACAGAAGGAAAGAATGGAGAGCGAGCTGAATGTCGGCAGGGAAATTCAAATGAGTATGCTTCCGCTCGTTTTTCCTCCATTTCCCGAACATACGGAGTTCTCGATTTATGCAGCAGTAGAACCCGCTCGAGAAGTCGGGGGTGATTTCTACGACTTTTTCTTTGTCGATGATGAAAAGTTCTGTGTGTGCATCGGTGATGTATCTGGAAAAGGTGTGCCGTCGGCTCTGTTCATGGCGGTCACGAAGACCCTGATCAAGTCGAGAGCGACGGAGGATTTCTCGACCGCCAGCATTCTCACTCACGTCAATACCGAACTGAGTCTGGACAACAAGAGCTGCATGTTTGTCACCATTTTCCTGGCAATACTCAATATCAGAACGGGGCAACTGATCTACTCGAATGCCGGTCACAATCCGCCGTATGTAAGAAGAATGGACGGGTCTGTTCAGCGCCTGGACTCTCGCCACGGTCCCGTGATTGGTGCTGTGGATGGGATGACCTATGGAGAGGAAGCTATTGTCCTGTCCCATAGGGACTTGCTCTACATGTATACGGACGGCGTAACGGAGGAGATGAACGCCGATGACCAGCTTTTCTCGGAGCAGAGACTGGCCGATCTCTTGAGCTCGAAAGAGGCCGACTCAGTTGAGGCGGCGGTTCGAGGTACGATTTCCGCTGTTCATGGCTTTCAGGGCGAGACAGAGCAAAGCGATGACATCACGGTTCTGGCCTTGCAATTCGAGGCGGATTCTGCCATTAAACCCGCTGTACTCCACATGGTCATAAAGAATGAGTTGTCCGAGATCGAAAATGTCAACGCGAGCTTCGAGAAGTTCGCCAGAGACCATAACCTTCCAGCCGTGATTAGTCAGAAAATGGGGATTGCGTTCGACGACCTGCTGAGTAATGTCATCTCTTACGCATATCGTGACGATGGTGCTCACGAAATCGATATCAAAACGGAGCTGGCTGGCAGCCGACTGACGATTAGTATTTCCGATAGCGGCGTTCCATTTAATCCACTGGGTATCCGGGCACCCGATACGGGCCTTTCGGTTGATGAGCGCGAGTTGGGAGGACTCGGAATTCATATCGTACGCAATCTTGTCGACGAAATCTCATACCAGCGTCGAATCAATCGGAATATTCTTTCCGTGATAATGCACACGACACTGAATGATGCAATGTCTTGAATTCAACAGTCACAGAAATCTTGGGGGGAACATCGTGGAAATTGCCGTAAGCGAAGCAGGTGAAGTCAAGGTCCTTCGGTTCGAGGGAAAATTAGATACCAAGACCTTTCCGGACGCTCAGACGCTGTTGACAGAGCTCATTGAACAGGGGGCGACAAAGATCGTAGTCAATTTCGAAAAGCTCGTTTACATCAGCAGTGCGGGATTGCGGGTACTGCTTTCGGCAGCCAAGCAGCTTAAACATAACAGTGGCGAGCTGCGGGTTTGCAGTCTAAATGAAGTCGTGCAGGAAGTTTTCGAAATTTCCGGCTTCAACACAATCCTCGCTGTTACCAAGAGTGAGATAGAAGCGCTCGAGGATTTTTGAGTGCCGGCTGATACACTCAAGATTGTTGCTTTACGGGGATACGGACGACGAAGGTTGTTCCGATACCGACTTTGCTTTCAACCTCGATTTCACCACTGTGGGAGTCGACGATCTGTTTCGCGATCGACAGTCCCAGACCGGTACTCTTCTCGCCCCCGGTTGGTCGGGTACTCAGCGTCTCAAAAGCGCCGAATAGCTTATCGATCTCCTCCGGCGGAATGCCAGGGCCCTGATCGCTCACTGCAATTTCTATCGTAGTTCCTATTTCTCGGCACGTCAGGTGGATATTTGTGTCTGATGGCGAGAATTTGATCGCGTTCGTGAGCAGATTATCTACGACCTGCCGAAATCGCTCCGTATCAAACATGCAGTTGGGAACATCTTGAAGATCGGTGCTGAGAGTGATTTTCTTTTGTTGTGCATTTACCGTTGCGATGCCGGCACGTTCGTCGACAAGCTCGGAGAGGTTACCCTCGGTGAGATTCAACTCGAATCCACCGCTCTCGATCACCGATACATCCAGTAGATCATTAATCAAGGTCAGCATCTGGTTGCTGACGCGATTAATCGATTCCAGAAAAGACTTCCTCGTGTCTTTGTCCAAGTCCATTTCGATCAGCATTTGACTCATGCCGCGAATGGACGAGAGAGGATTTCTCAAATCATGGGCGGCGATTCCCAGATATTTGTCCTTGAGCGCGTTCAACTCCTGCAGTCGTTGCTCTGCTTCGGCTGCCAACTCGATGTGAAAATCCCGGGCTTCCAGTCTGACGAGTATCAGGCCGATTGATTCAGCGAGCTCTGCTACTTCAGGGGCTATTCCTTCTTCTCCCGGTAAGGCGTACAAAGTATCTAACGCATCGAAGTGCCCGCGAGAAATACTTTGAATAGTCTGCAGCAACAGGGATCTGCCTCCGTCGGCGGCCATTGAAAAACCAGACTCGGGCTCCGCCGCCTTCACGGGATCTGCTTCAGATTATTGATCTGCTCCTCGAGGGCGGCTTTAAATTCATCCGGTGGAGCATGTTTTGACAGATAGTAGTGGGCTCCTGCCTCCATGCGCTCATAAATGAAGCGCGAAGAATCTACGGATGTAAGCAAAATGACCCGCGCGTCGGGATCAGCGGCGAGGATGTACTCCAGCGCCAAGTCACCGCTTAACTCCGGCATCTGGACGTCCAAGAAGACCAGATCCGGCCGTTCCTTTTTGAATAGCTCGACGCCATCGCGACCGTTTGCGGCCTCTCCGGCGATTTCGCATCCAAGGGCTACGAGCAGTCCCTTCAACCAAATTCTAATCGATTCGTCGTCATCGACCAGGATCACCCTCGGTTTGATATCACCGTTCATGGCATTCTCCCCGTCGATTTTTCGATCAAGGATGCAAGAACCAAATGACCATTGCTTCTACACGAGATGCTCGCAGTCAGGATCTGGTTCTTGGATTCAGCGAGCAGACTGATCGCCTCCGTTCGCTTACAATGCGCCGCTGATTCGGGCAAGTCAATGAGGTTTCGGCAGCCGCCGACTGCGCTGACTCGATGCGCTCAGTCGAATCGAGCACCTGGCGGGGGAAAGATCAGGGCTGCCGAAAGAGTGTGATTATATCCAGTATTACAATCGACCTCGACCACGCAACTGGAAATCCATCACAAATTCTGAACCTGAGATTGCTAAACTCTTATCCGAAATGAATGCTGAGAATTCCCATTGAGCAAGAAGCGTCCCGTGTCGGAGGAGGATGCGGCATTGTTTCGCAATGCCGCCGGTGACGTACGTGTGCTCGAGGACGACCGCGTCCCCGCGCACAGGCGTCGCCCCGGGCCCCGGCCGAAATCAGCAGCCAGAATAAGCGCATCCGGAGCCAGCGGAGAAAAACCCGCGAACAGCATCAAGTCCCCGGAACGGGACGGCGAGCAGCTGTTCGTGCGCCCCGGTCTGCAACAGAAGCAGGTAAAGCGGCTGCGCCGCGGGCAGATACCCATCGCCGCCGAGGCCGACCTGCACGGCACGCGCAT
>Ga0255058_10000197_pt1 | contig 35697 bp, 26 predicted proteins | sample Cases_109_9_MG_FD_188637 | JGI IMG/M metagenome (GOLD analysis project Ga0255058, IMG submission 188637) | Seawater microbial communities from Amundsen Gulf, Northwest Territories, Canada - Cases_109_9 | ecosystem: Environmental > Aquatic > Marine > Gulf | place: Canada: Northwest Territories...
GACCGACGGCGGCGGAGCGCACCTCACCGGCAGCCATCAAGCCCAGCAGCGCCCAGGCCGTCTGATAGGTGGTGCTGTACTCGCCTCGTCCGGCCTCGCTCGGGTCGAAGTAGCTGTGGTTTTCCTCTCCCCAGCCTCCGTCGGGTTTTTGCACGCTTTCCAGCCACGACACCGCGCGCCGAATCGAGGGCGAACGCAGATCTTCGCCGGCCGCCTCCATGGCCACCAGCACCGACCAGCTGCCGTAGGTGTAATTGGAACCCCAGCGGCCAAACCAGCCGCCGTCGGATTCCTGTTCCCGATAGAGAAAACCCAGCGCCCGATCGATGGTCTCGCGAAATCGCTCGCGGTCCAGCTTCGAGAGGAAGGTCACGCAGCGCGCCGTCACATCGCTGGTGGGCGGATCCAGCAGCGCGCCGTGATCGGCGAAGGGGATCTCATTGAGATAGTAGTGAGTATTGTCCGCATCGAACGACCCATAGCCGCCATTCGCGGACTGCATGCCGCAGATCCACTCGGCGGCGCGCTCGATGGCCTCGTGGTAGCGACTCTGGTCCGATTCCAGCATCGACCAGGCGATCACCGGCGTATCGTCGATATCGGGATAGTGATCGTTGCCGAACTGGAATGGCCAGCCGCCTCCGCGGACACCGGGGCGCTTGTCTGACCAGTCGCCCACCTCGTCCAGAAGCTGTCGTGGGAACAGCCAGTCGAGGCCACGCAACACGCTGGGATGATCGCTGCGATCGTCGGCTTCCTGAAGCGCGAGGCAAGCGAGCCCCGTGTCCCACACCGGCGACACGCAGGGCTGACAATAGGCATGGTCCGCCTTCTCGACGACCAGGCGGCGAAGAGCCTCCTTGCTCATCACGCGGTACGGATGGTCGCGGTCGTATCCTAATATCGCCAGCATCTCGTGGGCGTTCACCATGGCGGGGAAAATAGCACCCAGACCATCGGTGCCATTGAGCCGCTCGATGACCCAGCGCTCCGCCCTCTTGAGGGCCCGCTCGCGGATGAAGCGCGGTACCAGCCGGTGCAGCCCGCGACCTAAGCGATCGAGAATCAGAAAGATCCGGTTCAGCATCGAGCGCACCGGAAAATAGTGCTTCTCTTCCTCCGGCGGCGTCGTGAACAGCTCGCGGATATTGACCTTGCGCGGATTGGCGGCCGAGGGCTTGAGCGTGCAGAGCACGAACAGCGGCACCATCACGGTGCGCGACCAATAGGAAACCTTGGAGATATGAAAGGGAAACCATCCGGGCAACAGCATGATTTCCACCGGGATGAAGGGCACGCCGCGCCAGGGGATCTGACCGAACAGCGCCAGCGCGATCTTGGTAAAAACATTCGCGTTGACGGCGCCGCCGCGGGCCAGAATGGCCCCCCTGGCCCGCGCCATGTGCGGCGCATCGGGGGAATCACCGGCCAGCTTGAGCGCAAAGTAGGCTTTCACGGTACAGCTCAAGTCCAGCTCGCCGCCCGGGTACAGGGCCCAGCCGTCGTCCTGACACTGCTTTGCACGAAGGTAAACCGCGATCTTGCCTTCGATCTCCTCGTCCACTTCGTCCATGAAGTGCATCATGAGAATGTACTCGGCGGGTATGGAGCAATCGGCCTCGAACTCGTAGCTCCAGTAGCCTTCCGGGGACTGCTCGGCACGCAAGCCCCGCACGGCGCGCGCGATACAGTCGGCAAGCTCGTCGTCGAGATAGTCGACCTCGGGCGCGGTCGCTGAGAGCGCCGCGTTAGCGGCGCTCATTGCCCGAAAAGTCTGCATTCTCATAAGATAGCAATTTTCCTGCAATTAACCCGCAAACCGCCGCGGATACTACACGCTGGACGCGCTCACACCAATATGGCCTTGGGTGGATTCTCCGCAACCGGTAGGCTACGGGTGAAGCCGCCGAAGAGCAATTTGAGCACGGCGTCGTTGCTTACACTCACGTTACTTACCAGAACCACGGCCTTGACGCTGCGTCGTGATATTTTTACCTGCCCGCCGCTGGTGAAATGCCTGTTGGCATGCACCTTTCGCAGGGTCAGCACCGCCATTCCCAGCGCCCACAGGCAGAAGCGTCGAATTCCGGCCTCGTGGCCGGGTATAAGCAACGTATAACCGAGGGCGTTCTGGAGGTGAAGCCTGGCGATTCCGATGAGCTCGCTCAATCCCAGGGAGAATTTTCCCCTCTGATAGTCCTCGGAAAGCCGGCCGAGATCGAATTCGACGCGCTGGAATACTTCCCGAGGCAACCAGCACGCGCCACGGGCGCGGTCCTCCCAGATGTCCTTGAGGATGTTGGTCATCTGCAATCCCTGTCCGAACGACACCGCAAGCTTCTGCAGCTCGGATCTCTGGGCGTCGATCTCGCTTGAGTAGGTGCAGAAAAGCTCGGTCAACATCTCGCCGACCACGCCGGCCACGTAATAACAGTAGCGATCCATCTGAGACATATCGGCAAGACCGTCGAGAGTCTTGTTCTGCTGGAAATCCGCCATCCCCCGGGACATGATGCGGACACAACGGGCGAGCGCCGCTCGCTGCCGCTCGCTGAATCCATGGGTGATGCGAATAACCCGCCCGGTATGGTGAATCAGATCCTTCTCGGCCTCCAGCATGCTGTCGGAAAGCAGCGGATGCAGCTCGTCGGCGAAGCGACCGGCCGGCATCTCACCACCGATTACCTGGACAAAGGATTCCGAGAAATGCCGCTTCTGCCCGGCATCGAGGGACGGGTCATCCTCGATGGTGTCGGCAATGCGGCACAGCAGGTAAGCGTTGCCGACGACCCGGGACAAGTCCCCGGGGAGCTGCGGGATGGTAAGCGCGAAGGTCCGCGATACGTCCTGCAGTATGTGTTCCTGGTAATCCAGGTCCGACCCAACCGTGCGCTCTCGAGTGCCTTCATTCATATTCCGTAAACACCGGCAATCAGAGCGGCCGCCAGGTCAGCCCTTGCCGCCTCAGCTTTCCCTAATCACGTTAGAGTATGCGACACTCCGCGTATCTGCTTGGTCGCCCGCTCTCCGAATCCACCCAGCCGTGGCATTCGAAGCGGTCTCATTTTACTCGAGTAGACGCCTCGGGCCTTGGTGCCATCCGACCGCGACTGACGCTCGGTGGCTGCCCGTTCGCGCCGGTCACGGTAGAAGCGCGGCTAGATGGTTGATTCGCAAGTATAACGCCCCTAGAAGGAGCCGTCATGGATTATCAACATATCAAGATCCCCCAGGGGGGGGATTTGATCAGTGTCGCCGACGATAAACTGGTGGTCTCGGACAATCCCGTTCTCGGTACTATCGAAGGAGACGGAATCGGACCGGACATCACCCGAGCATGTTTGCGTATCTGGGATGCGGCGGTCGCCAAGGCTTACGGCGGCAAACGCAAGATCCACTGGTGCGAGCTGTTCATGGGCGAGAAGGCCTCTGGAATTTATGACGGCGACTATTTTCCGCGGGAGACCCTGGATGCGCTGAACAAGCTCACGGTCTCCATCAAGGGACCGTTGACGACTCCCGTGGGTGGCGGCTTCCGCTCTCTCAACGTGTCGCTCCGCCAGGAGCTCGATCTGTACGCCTGTGTGCGTCCGGTTCGCTACTACCCCGGCGTGCCCTCACCGCTGCGCCACCCGGAGCTTGTCGATGTGGTCATCTTCCGGGAAAACACCGAGGACGTGTACGCCGGTATCGAGTACGAATCCGGCACTCCCGAGATGCGCAAGGTGGAAAAGTTCCTCAAAGAGGAGATGGGCGCCGAGTTTTTCGACGACGCCGGCATCGGTATCAAGCCCATAAGCCCCTTCGGCACACGGCGCCTGGTGCGCAAGGCCGTTCGCTACGCCGTCGACAACGGCCGCGAGAGCGTGACCCTGGTGCACAAGGGCAACATCATGAAGTTCACCGAGGGAGCCTTTCGCAACTGGGGCTACGAGCTTTGCCGCGAGGAGTTCGGCGAGGAAACCGTCACCGAAGAGGAGCTGTGGAGCAAGCACGACGGCAAACGCCCCGAGGGCAAGGTCGTCATCAAGGATCGTATCGCCGACATCATCTTTCAGCTCATGCTGCTGAGGCCGTCGGAGTTCGACGTATTGGCCACTTCGAACCTGAACGGAGACTATCTCTCGGATGCCGTGGCCGCCGAGGTCGGCGGCATGGGCATCGCCCCCGGGGCCAACTTCGCCGATCACGTCGCCGTATTCGAGGCGACCCATGGCACGGCGCCAAAATACGCCAACCTCGACAAGGTCAATCCGGGATCCCTTCTGTTCAGCGGCGTCATGATGCTGGAATACATCGGTTGGCGGGAAGCCGCGGACGTTATCAGCGAAAACTACCCGCGCGTAGTGCAGGACAAGATCGTCACCTACGACTTTGCGCGGCTCATGGAAGGCGCCAATGAAGTGTCGACGAGCGGCTTTGCGGATGCGCTGATCAAGCAGATCGGCACTTAGCCCATCAGAATCGTAGGTTGGGCTACGTCGCCATCAGCAGCTTGTTGATTTCGGCTCCGGGCGTCGCATCCGCCGTCCAACCGAAGGTTCCCTGATCCCGCATCTCGGTACCTGCCCGCAGCAGAGTCGCGATCAGCGCGCGCGCCAGCGCGCCGCCGATACTGATGCGCTTTGCTCCGGCTTCGCTCAATTGCGCCACGGTCACATTCTTCAGGGTCGGTGCCAGAACGTTCACGGGTTTGCTGACCGCACCGGTCACCGTTCTCACCTCTTCGAGCGTCGTCAGGGCGGGGGCGTATAGAACGTCTGCCCCCGCATCCTCGAATGCCTGTAATCGGCGGATCGTATCGTCGAGATCTTTCCGTCCCCGCAACAGATTCTCGGCGCGCGCCGTCAAGGTGAAGTGAAAATCCAGCGACCTGGCCGCCTCGACGGCCGCGTGCACCCTTTCGACCGCCAGGTCGAAGTCATAAATCGGCTTGTCGGAATCCCCGCTGTAGTCCTCGATGGAGCCGCCGACCACGCCCGCTTCGGCTGCCAGCCGGATAGTATCGGCAGCTGCCTCGGGGCTGTCGGCAAAGCACTTTTCCAGGTCGGCGCTCACCGGCAGATCGGTCGCGGCACAAAGTATACGACAGTGCGCGATCTTCTCTTCCAGTGACACCGCCCCATCCGGGCGTCCAATCGAATTGGCATACCCCGAGCTCGTCGTCGCCAACGCCTCGAAACCCAGCGCGGCAAGCAAACGCGCCGAGCCGGGATCCCACGGGTTGGGAATTATGAACGCGCCGGTACGCTCATGCAGCGCCCGGAATTTCTTCGCCTTTTCCGCCTGTGCCACCACCGTGACCTCCGTTCGCCGCGGCAAGCTGCTCGTACGTTATGCGATCCTACCTATGAGCTCGCGCTAAACGGTCAGGATCGTCGAGCCGGTGGTCTGGCGTGCCTCCAGGGCGCGGTGGGCATCGGCTGCATGCTTGAGCGGGAAGCGCTGATTGATTTCGAGCTTGACGGCACCCGACTGTACCACCTGGAACAACTCGTCGGCGGCGGCGACCAGATCTTCACGCTTAGCCGTATAAGTCATAAGCGTCGGCCGGGTGAGATACAGAGAGCCCTTGGCGGCCAGCAGGCCCACTTCCAGGGGCGGAACCGGCCCCGAGGACATGCCGAATATCACCATGCTGCCCAATGGTCTCAGGCAATCCAGGGAGTCCATGAAAGTGTCCTTGCCGACGGAATCGTAAACCACCGGTACGCCTGCACCGCCGGTGATGGATTTGACGCGCTCGACGAAATTTTCCCGGGTGTAAACGATTGGGTGGTCGCATCCGTGAGCCGCCGCGAGCTCCGCTTTCTCGTCGCTGCCGACGGTGCCGATGACTGTCGCGCCGAGACTCTTGGCCCACTGGCAGGCTATCAGCCCGACGCCGCCGGCGGCAGCATGGAAAAGAATCGTATCACCGGCCTTCACCCGGTAGGTACGCCGCAGAAGATACTGGGCGGTCATGCCCTTCAACATCATGGCGGCGGCGGCCTCGTCGCTCACGCCATCGGGCACCTTGACCACCCGATCCGCCGGCATCAGGCGCTGCTCCGAATAGGCGCCCGCCGGTGGCGCCGCGTAGGCGACGCGGTCACCGACGCGCAGATCCGACACCCCCTCCCCGAGCGCTTCGACGACGCCGCTGGCTTCCAACCCCGGCGTGAAGGGCACCTCGGCGCCGTAGGCACCGGTGCGGAAGTAGACGTCGATGAAATTGAGCCCCACGGCCCCGTGTCGCAGGCGCACTTCGCCAGGGCCCGGATCGCCCACCGTCACCTCCTCCCACTCGAGCACCTCGGGACCGCCGATCTTGTGAATACGAATTGCAGAGCTCATGCTTTTCTCTCTCCCGTGGTTTGCAATTTCCGCAAGAGTACCGCGAATGCATCGCGTGCATCTACAATCACCGGTAAAATTCACGCACAGGAAAATCGAGGTATCAGCCATGCTTCTGGAATCCAGGACAGCCATCATCACCGGAGCCGCCGCCGAGCGCGGCATCGGGCTCGCCACCGCCAGATTGTTTGCCGAGCACGGAGCACGTACGGCGCTTCTGGATGTGGATGGCGACGGCATCGATGCCGCTGCCAGGGAGCTGGGCCCGCAGCACCGCGCCTATGTCTGCGACGTGACCGATGCCGCTCGCTGCGCAGCTGTCGCCGATGAGGTACAGGAGGAGTTCGGCGGTATCGACATCCTGATCAACAATGCCGGCGTCGTCTTCTCCACACCGATAATGGACATCGCCGCGGAGGAGTACGACGCGGTCATGAACATCAACCTGCGCGGAAACTTCCACATGGCGCGGGCGGTCATCCCACACATGCGCAAACAGGGAAGCGGCGCCATCGTGTGCGTTTCTTCTATCGCCGGGCGCGTGGGCGGCGGTGTCTTCGGCACGACGCACTACGCTGCCGCGAAGTCAGGCATATTCGGTCTCGCCAAGGGACTGGCACGTGAGCTGGCGCCGGACGGCATACGCGCCAATGCCGTCGCCCCGGGCCCCATCGACAACGACTTTACGCACGGGAAAATGACCGACGAGATGAAGGCCGAGCTGGCCAGGAAGGTGCCGCTCGGGCGCATCGGCCAGCCCCGCGACATTGCCAACGCCTGCCTGTTTCTGGCATCGGATCTTTCGAGTCACGTGACCGGCGTGGTGCTCGACGTCAACGGTGGTCTGTTCATCCACTGAGAGTTTGCCGCGTATGTCCCGTAAGAGCGCTGTGGAAGTGCAGGCGGCCCGGGCCTTCAGCCTGAAGAACTACCCGCGCGCCATCGATCGCCTGACTGAGCTGCTGGAGCTCGTCGGCGAGAACCCTCATACCTTGCATCTGCTCGCCCTGTGCCACTTCCGGCAAGACGATGACGGCCAAGCTCTCGCCTTCGCCCGCCGGGCACTGCTGGCGGACGACCTGCATCTCGAAAGCCTGAAGCTTCTGGCGCGACTGCATTTTCTGCGTGGCGAGCACTCACAGGCGCGCCTCCATGTGGCTCGCGCACTGGCGCTTCACGATGCCGGGGAGGACCGCCAGTGGCTCGAATGGGCCGAGGCGTTTATGGCCGTGCCACCGGAATCCGATGACGACGTCCCATGACGGCCGTGCATATTCATGAACCGCCCAGGCGGGTATCATGATCCGTTGACGGCCTGAGGGGGACCGCATTCCCATGATCTATTCGCTTGGCGAACGCCACGTCGAGTTTCGCGGTGACTACTACGTCGCGCCGAGCGCGTCGGTCATCGGCTCTGTGGTGCTCGGGCACAATGCCAGTGTCTGGTTCAATTGTGTGCTGCGCGGCGACAACGACATCATCACTGTTGGCGACAACACCAATGTGCAGGACGCTTCGGTGCTGCACATCGACGAAGGCCTTCCGCTCACTCTCGGCGCGAATGTGAGCATTGGCCACAAGGTCACGCTGCACGGCTGCTCGGTGGGCGACAACTGCCTCATCGGCATCAATGCGGTGGTGCTCAACAACGCCCGGATCGGGAGAAACTGCCTGGTGGGCGCCAGCGCGCTGGTCACGGAAGGAAAGGAGATCCCGGACGGATCCCTGGTTCTGGGATCGCCGGGACGGGTCGTGCGCTCCCTGACCGATGCCGAGATCGAAGGCATCTCGGAAATCGCCGAGCATTACGCGCAGAAATCCGCGCTGTATCGAACGTCGCTGCGCGAGCAGTGAAACACGGCAAAAGCACCGTAGGTTGGGCTGAGCGTAGCGAAGGAATCTTAAGGGGACGAATCTTGAATCTTAAGGGGACGAATCTTAAGGGGACAGTTTACGAGATCAGAGTCCGTTTAGGCTCCGACCCCTTAAACTGTCCCCTTAAGATTCGTCCCCTTAAGATTCAAGATTCGTCCCCTTAAGATTCCTTCGCTACGCTCAGCCCAACCTACGTATCTACAAAGCAAGCCCGTTCCCACAGGGAGATTGCCGGCATCATGACGCACAGCCCGATTCCCGAGGCCGTAGAACGCTCCCTGCGTGTGTTCCCCGGCGGATCCAATGGCGAGTTCAATCTTCCGCCGGAGCTCAGCATCGTTATCAGCCGGGGCAAGGGGTGCGAGCTTCGCGACACGACCGGCGCGTCCTATCTGGACTTTTCCATCGGCTGGGGCTCGGTGCTGGTCGGCCACGCGCACCCGGAAGTGACCGAATCCGTGACCCGGCAAGCGGCACTGGGCGCCAACTTCGCCTACGTGAACGAAAACTCCCTGGCGCTTGGGGAGGAAATCTGCCGACTCAGTCCGGCATGCGAACGCGTGCGCTTCTGTGCTTCGGGCACCGAGGCAACCATGTACTGTCAACGCCTCGCGCGCGCCTATACCGGACGGCGCAGGATTCTCAAATTCGAGGGTGCCTATCACGGCGCCAACGAGGTAGGCGTTACCAGCCTGTTTCCCCACCGGCTGCTGGACTTCCCGCAATCCGACCCTTCCAGCGCCGGTATCCCGGCGGCTGTGGCGGACGACATTCTGGTGGCCCCGTACAACGATATCGCCATGGCGGCGCGGATCATTGCCGAGCACGCGCAAACACTTGCCGCGGTCATCGTCGAACCGCTGCAGCGCTGCACGCCGCCGCAGGAGGGATTTCTCGAGGGCCTGCGCGCGGCCTGCGACGAGCATGATGTGCTGTTGATTTTCGACGAGGTAGTAACCGGATTTCGTCTGGCCTACGGGGGAGCGCAGGAATACTATCGTGTGGTTCCTGATCTGGTTGCCTACGGTAAAGCACTGGGAGGTGGATATCCCATCGGCGCCTTCGGCGGCCGCACCGATATCATGGATTGGGTGCGCGAAGACAAGCTTGGTGAGCCAGGTTACGTGTGGGTTGCCTCGACGCTGGGCGGAAATCCGATTTCCACGGCGGCGGCGCGTGCGGCACTGGGCGTTTTCCAGGAGCCGGGCTGCTACCAGCGACTGCACGATCTCGGGCGCTATTTGCGCAAAGGCATGCGAGAGATACTGGACGAGCATCAAGAACATGCGCAGGTAATCGGTGACGGTCCCCTCGCGCAGGTCGTGTTCTCTGCCGATCCTGTCTACGACTACCGGTCGACGAAACGGGGCGACAGCCGCAAAGGACGTTCCCTCATGCTGGCGCTCTTTCGGCGTAAGATCTTCTTGAATCCCATGGGAACCAAGCTCTACCTGTCCATCGCCCACACGCAGTCCGTGTGCGACATGTTTCTCGAGCGTTTCGCCGACTCCTTGCAGGCCGTGAATAAGAGCTCTGACGAATGAGAATTCAGGAAATGAGCGAACTGCGCTACTCACCGGTCGAGATGATTAAAGCCCTGGTCGCCTTCGACACCACCAGCCGGGATTCCAATCTCGACCTGATCCGCTTCGTCGAAATGTATCTGAACGATCTCGGCGTCGAATCCACATTGATTTTCAATGACGAAAAATCCAAGGCCAATCTGGTGGCAACCATCGGCCCGGCCACGCGCCGGGGCGGCGTCGTACTGTCAGGGCACTCCGACGTGGTGCCGGTGGACGGCCAGGTCTGGAGCAGTGATCCGTTCGAGGTCGTGGAGCGCGATGGGCGGCTTTACGGGCGCGGCACCTGCGACATGAAGGGCTTTCTGGCCGTCGCGCTGGCGCTGGTGCCCGAGTTCCAGCAATGCAACCTGCAGTCCCCCGTCCACATCGTCCTCACCTATGACGAGGAGACGGATTGCTCGGGCGCCGCACGGCTCATGCAGGCGTTGCCGGAAACGGGGCTCGCACCGCGAGCCGTCATCATCGGTGAGCCGACGGAGATGCGGATCGTCAACGCCCACAAAGGTCAGTGTTCCCTCGAGACCGTTGTGGTCGGACGCGAAGCCCACTCGAGCGCTACGCATCTGGGCGTCAACGCCATCGACGTCGCGGCCCGACTCATTGCGTTTCTGACAACGCTCGCTGAAGAGATCGAATCCCTACCCCACTTCCTGGATGGCGCCAGCCCGCCTTTCAGCACGATCAACGTAGGCACCATCAACGGCGGCCAACAGATCAATATCGTGCCCGCGGAATGCCGATTCGAATGGGAAATCCGTGCGGTGCCGGGCCATGACGCCGACGACATCGTCACACGCTTCGACGACTACGCGAACAGCCTGCTCACTGGCATGCGCGACAAGTTTCCCGAGGCGGCCATCCATACCACGGTTACGAGCGCATCCGCGCCCTTCCTCCCCCAGGACGACTCTCCCGCCGAGACCCTGGTCAAATCCCTGGCCGGCACCAATGGAGCAGGCGCCGTTTCCTTCGGCACCGAGGCCCGCTGCTACCAGCAGGCCGGCATGTCGGTGGTGGTATTCGGCCCGGGAAGCATCGATCAGGCCCACAAGCCTGACGAGTACATCGCATTGGATCAAGTCGAAGCTTGCGTGAATTTCATGCGGAAATTGATGAAACGTCTGGGTAGAGAGTGACCAGCACCGTAGGTTGGGCTGAGCGCAGCGAAGGTCTTTTGAGGGGACAGTTTAAGGCGTCGGAGCCGAAACGGACTCTGATCTCTTAAACTGTCCCCTCAAAAAACCTTCGCTGCGCTCAGCCCAACCTACGGCAACTGGAGGTTTTTCTGGCTTTCCAGTAATCGCTCCACCAGCTCCGGAAATCGACTGCTCTCGAGGTTCGCGAAGGCGAAACGCAGAAAGTCGTCCTGGCATGGCCCGAAGAAACTGCCTGGCAGGCATAGGACGTTCACACGCTCGGCCAGACGACGCGCCACGTCCACCGCCGGCCTGCCGCGGAAGGGATGGCGCACGTAGGCAAAGTACGCGCCGCTTGAAATCAGCTGATAGCTGAGATTCGAGTGCGTGAAGACACGGCGCAACGCATCCACCCGTTCCTTCATGAGCCGTGCCTTGCTGTCGCGCCACTCGTCGAGACGCTCGAGCGCGAAGAGTGCCGCCTCCTGGCTGATGCGCGGGGGGCAAATAGCGATGCAGTCGAGAATTTTTTCGATCTCTACCAGCAATTTCGCGTTGCAAGCAATGGCGCCGACACGATAGCCCGTTAAGCTGTAGGCTTTCGAAAAACTGAACAGCTGCACCAGTCCCTCGTGTGTGTGTGCGCCATCGGCCATGAGCGTGTGGGGTGGACCAGGTTGCGCACGAAAATCCTTATACGTCTCGTCGATGATGAGGCTGATGCCGCGGCTCGATAGAAGACGATGGACGGCTTCGATTTCGGCGGACGCGAATTCCGCGCCGGTCGGATTACAGGGCGACACCAGCACCATCGCCCGGGTACGCGGCGTGATCAATTCCCTAACGAGGTCGAGTCGCAGTCGCTCGGGCCGCTCGGCATCGAAAGGCAGATAGACGGGCTCGATGCCCTGCATCTGCAGCCACATGACGTGATTGAAATAGTAAGGTACCGGTAAAATGATTTCGTCGCCTGGACCCGCCAGCGCCGAAACGGCAACGCAGTATGCCTGATTGCACCCGGAAGTAATGGCGACGTTCTCGGTGTTTACGCTGGCTTCATAATCGGCGCCGAGATGCCGGGCGAAAGCAGCGCGCAACTCGAGGGTGCCCAGAATGTCGCTGTAAAGGGACGTGGCCGGCTCAACCGCGACCGTAGCCACGTGACGCGCCAGGGCTTCGGCCGGAGCGTAGCTGGGAACGGCCTGGGCAAGGTCCAGCAGCTCCTCGTCGGCGGGGAACGTACGCCCGCTTATCCACTCTCGGGCCTCGGCTACCGGCGGCGTGATCACGGCGCCGACGAGTGGATTACAGTGAGGCGTCATCGGCGATCGGGAAAACCAGCGAAAGTCCTGGAAACGTAGTCTACCTTCCGATCCAGTTCCCTGTTGTAAAGCTTATGAATGGTCTTGCCGTCCTTCTTGGACCATTTCGGCGATTCCGCCGCCAACGCTCGGGCAAGCTGCCAGCCGTGAGAGAATTGCTGCCCGGCGAGGCGGTCGATAGCAGAAACTTGCTCGGGGCCCAGCCAATCTCGGTCCAGAGACGAAATCTTCTCCGGGTCCAGATAGATATGATTCAACTCCGCGTATTCACGCAGCGTGCGGTCTGACAGCGGTCCTTTGAAGCCGGTCTCATCCACGGCCTGCATGAAAGCGCGCGCCGATCGGAACTCGCGTCCTTTGAGAGGTTCCAAAGCAGCCGTTTCGACACCCTGCTCGCCAAGCTCCTCGAACACCGGCTCCGACAAATCGAAGTGAACCTCGCGATAAACTTGCTGATTGAATACGTTCTGCAGAAAAAACAGCGCGACGAAGCACACCAGACCTGAAATCAACGGCGTCGTAATCCAACCGCCGGCGATGTTCCCCAGCAACTTCCAGTCGATATCGCGTCCACCACGCATCAACCCCAGACCGACCACCGCGCCGACCACTGCCTGAGAGCTCGATACCGGAACCAGCGGAATCGTCGGCAGACCGGCGTTCGCCAGCATGTGTTCCAAACCTTGCGATGCAAACAGGAACAACACGATGGAGTGGGCAATGACGACGACCCACGCGGCCACCGGTGACATGGGCAGGATCCCCACGCCCACGGTCAACATGACGCGCTTAGAATAGGTGAACACGCCCACCGCGATGGCAATGGCGCCGATGAGAAACAACTGCTGGATGGATGTGAGGGTGAGCAGCCCGGCCACCGAGAAGCCGGTGAATGGTGACACGTCCACGAATACGCCCATGACATTGGCGATATTGTTGGCGCCGAGACTATATGCGCCGAAGGCGCCGGCGAATATGAGCGCCATGCGTGTATACGCGTCGAGTCTCAAAAGATGCAGCTTGGCGGCCCGCAGCACGAGTTCCACCAGCTTGAGCAGCGGAACGGCGATCAGTCCCGCGAGCACGGGACAGGCGATCCAGGTAGCGATAATCTTGACAAGAGTCTGGCTGTCTGTGATGGACTCGCTGAACAGGTTCCATCCGATGATGGCGCCGACGATTGCCTGACTGGTGGACACAGGCAGGCCCCATTTGGTCATGACATAGACCGTGCCGGCCGCGGCCAAAGCCGCCATGAAGGCGCCGGCAAGCGCATTGACCGAGCCGAGGGCACCGAGCGTGTGGGCCGCGCCGGCACCGCTGATTACGGCACCAAGCACGACAAATACGCTGCACACGACAGCCGCGGTCGCGAATTGAACCATGCGGGTGCCTACGGCAGTGCCGAATACGTTGGCGGCGTCGTTGGCGCCCAGTGACCAACCGAGCAGCAGGCCGCTGGTGAGAAAAAACAGTACCGTCAGGTCCATGTTATCGGCGGAAGCATTCAGGCGGGCAACTAAATGCGTCTCTTGATAGTGTAAATCTGCAGCGCATCGGCGACGTCCTCCGCCGAGTTCGCGAGCTCATCGATTCGCTCGACAAAATAACGCAGGTGCATTTTTCGCTCGAGCGGCAACGAGGAAGCGAATATCGCGCGCTGTAGCTTGGTGCCGGTCTTGTCCGCTTCGGTTTCCAAAAAAATAGTTTTACTGCAATGGTCGCGGACCGCGTCGATGTCTCTGAAAAACGCACGCGCCGCCAGCACAACCGAGTCGACGCAACTCATCACAGTCTCGACCAGCTCCGTGTAACCCGCGTGGAACTGTTCGGGAATATCCGGCGACTGAATCGAAATTCGGAACAAATCTCCCTCGTAGACATTGACGAGATGATCCATGCTCTCCAGAAGAGCCAGCACGTCACCGCGCAGATCAGGGATCAGCGTGCGCACATAAAGCTCTGCTTCGATGGTGCGGCGCAGCTCGTCGCCGCGGCGCTCTATATCCGCCGCCTGATCGAGAAAAGTATTGAACTCATCGCTCGGTCCCTGATTGAGGTAGACGCGCATGGCGCGGCCGAAAACCATTCCCGCTTCGGATACCTTGTCGAGAAATTCGTCGATTTGGTTTTCGAGGGATCGCGTGCCGCTGAATAGATGTGAGACTTTCTTTTGAAGATACATACCAACGTTTCCAGATCTAACGAAGCCACTCGCTCAAGCGTAGGAGCCTGCGAGTTGGCGATTTCACCTCGACGATACAGGATTCAGCCCCGGCACGGCTCAGGCGACGACCGGGTCGGGCTGCTTCGGGCCGCAGTGCGTGACACCCATCAGCGCCAGAGTTTCGCGCACAGCGTCCAGAGCCCCGCGCATCTCCTCCTCACCGAGCCGGCCGATGCAGCCGATTCGAAAGCTGTCAGCCACCGTGAGCTTGCCAGGATAGATGACGAAGCCGCGCTCGCCCAGACAATCATAGAAGGTCTGAAACACGAACGACGGATCAGCCGGCATATGAAAGGTCACGATGATGGGAGCCTGGAGCGCATCGGGGAGCAGCGTCTCGAACCCCAGCTCGCGCATTCCATCCACCAGGATCTTGCAATTGCGCGCATAGCGCGCGCCGCGACCGGGCACTCCGCCCTCTTCCTCGTGCTCCTGGAGCGCTTGGTCGAAAGCCACGATGACGTGCGTGGGCGGTGTAAAACGCCATTGCGCGTTTTTCTCCATGGCCTGCCACTGGTCATAAAGATCCAACGTCAGCGACGGTGCGTTGCCCTTGCAATCTTTCAGCAGCGACTCACGTATGATCGCAAAGCCGACACCCGGCACGCCCTCGAAGCACTTGTTCGACGACGCGACCAGGGCATCGAAAGGAACGCGACGGGCATCCAGCGGAATGGCTCCGAAAGCGCTCATGGCATCGATGATAAGCCGACGCCCGTGACGAGCAGTGACTTCGGCGACCTCGGCCACGGGATTGAGGATCCCCGACGTCGTCTCGCAATGGACGACGAATACGTGGCTGAGATCCGTGTCGTCGGCGAGAGCCGCATCCAAGGCGGTCGCGTCGTTGGGCACGTCCTCGGGCGTTTCCAGAATGGTATAGCGACGCTGATAGTAGTCGCAGATCCGCGCGATGCGCTGTCCGTAAGCGCCATTGACGAGAATCAGCGCCTTTCCGTCGCGGGGCAGAATCGTGCCCACGGCCGCCTCTACGACGAAAGTGCCGCTGCCCTGTAGCGGCACGCACACGTGAGAGCCCTCAGCGCCGGCGAGCGCAACCAGACGATCCCGTACCCGCCGGTTGATGGCGATGAATTCCTGGTCCCGGGATCCCCAGTCGTGGAGCATCGCCTGCTTCACGCTCAACGAGGTGGTGAGCGGACCTGGCGTCAGCAGCCACGGATCACGACCTTTGCTGGTCATTTCGAGTGTCTCCGAAACAAGGATAGTCGCTTGACGGTGTCGGGCCGGTTACTATGCCGAATTCCCCGCATGACATCCAGAATTCAGCCTCGGATCCGAGGCCAAATCGCCGGCGGCCATGCTCTCTATAACCTGGATATCGCGCTCGGCGAGGGCGAGCGCGTGCTCGACGTCCGTGATCTCATAGCTTCCCCAATGCCACGGCCCGTTCCAAAGCATCGCCGGCGCCGCTGGAAGCTTGCGATAGTCACAGATCAGATAGTCGGGAGCCATCGCCTCGGCCAGGCTGCGCGAATCGTCGTCGTAATAGTTGAGTATCCAACCGGTGGCGCTCGCGCCCAGCCGGCGGGCCGCCATGACGGCGCGCTCGACGAAGGAAATCACGATACAACGCTCGCGCATCGGCGCCAGCACATCGAGAACCAGGGCCACGGTGGCGTCGACGCCGTGCGATTCGGCGCTTTCACGCTTGATTTCCACGAATACTTTCGCCTTCGGCCAGTCCTGGAGCAAGGCGACGATATCGGCCAGGGAGGGCAGCGGCTCGCCGGCGAATCGGGCGCCGAAACGCGCCGGTTCGTGGATACTGACCGCGGCGAGCTCGCGCGCGTCCAAGCCCGATACGCGTCCGGCGACGCCTGCGGTCCGTTCGAGGCTGGCATCGTGGATCACCACCGGCACACAATCGGCACTCAGCTGGACATCGATTTCCACGCAGGCGACCCCAGCCCGAAGGGCGGCTTCGATGCCCACGCGACTGTTCTCGGGGTAGCGGCTGGCCCAGCCACGATGCGCCAGGAGAGCGGGCCGGCTCATGGGCGATCTGCAAGCAGTGCGTCGGCGAGCTCGACAAAGCCTTGTCCGCATCGCTCATTGCAGACATAGGCCGGCTCGGCGCCAAGGGCTCCTTCGAAGTCACTGACGTTGGCGACACCCACGGAGTGCGGAAAATACTCGAACATCGGGGCGTCGTTGGGAGAATCACCGACGAATACGAAGCATCCCTTGTCGGCATCCAAATCGATACCGAAACACTCCCGCATCAAGATCTTCGTCATTGCGAGCTTGTCATAGGTGCCGAACCAGCCATTGACGTGGATGGAGCTGACCTTGGCGGTTGCGCCGGCGCGCTCGAAGAGCGCGACGATGCGTGCTACGGACGACTGGGGCAAGCGCTCGACGTCCTCGCAGTAGTCGATGGCAAGATCGCATTCACGATAATGTTGATCCGATGCGACAGCGCTTCCTGGCACTTCCGCGAGAATGGTCTCTTTGAGACTTTCCAGCCGCGCTCGCGCATCGTGCCGTTCGCCGTCGCTGGCAAGAAATCTCTTGTGCATCCTCCGCCGCACGCGGTCGTAGCGGAAGTAGAAGGCGCCATTCTCGCCTACCACGCCTTCCACCGGCCACATACGGGCGATGTGATCGCACCATCCCGCGGGCCGGCCCGTAATCGGCGCCGTGAGAATGCCGACCGCGGCAAGGCGCTCGAGGGCAGCGTAGGCCGCAGCCGTCAAGCTGCCGTCGGTGGTCAGAGTGTCGTCGATATCCAGGAACACGCCACGCACATCGCGGCGCACATCGGCGCTGAGTGCACTGAGCGGCTTCATCGATAGGGTTCCAGGGCGCAATTGGACAGGCGCGCGGCCGCTCGTGCACCATGCACCAATGACATCCCCGCGCCGCGATCCACGATTAGCTCTTCCATCCTCATCAAGAATTAACGCATGCCTGACGCGCTACCCGAAACACTCGACCTGCTTATTATAGGGGGAGGCATCAACGGCGTCGGAATCGCCCGCGACGCGTCCGGGCGCGGCTTGGGCGTAGCCCTGTGTGAAATGGGCGATTTGGCGAGCGCCACATCCTCCGCCAGCAGCAAGCTCATCCACGGCGGCTTACGCTACCTGGAGCATTACGAGTTCAGGCTGGTCCGTGAGGCCCTGGCGGAACGCGAGGTGCTGCTGCGTATCGCGCCGCACATCGTGCGCCCTTTACGCTTCGTCATGCCCCACGTGCCGGAGCTGCGGCCGGCGTGGATGATACGCACGGGGCTGTTTCTCTACGATCGCCTGAGCACGCGCGTAACCCTGCCGCCCTCGCGAGGCGTCGACTTGACGACCAGCGCCTACGGCGCCGGTCTCAAGCCCGGCTTACGGCGGGGATTCGCTTACTCCGATTGCTGGGTCGACGATGCGCGCCTGGTGGTGCTCAATGCCCGGGACGCCGCCGACCGCGGCGCGCGCATTCTCACGCGCACGCGGTTCAAATCCGCCACCGCCAGCGGCGCGGGTTGGCGCGTCATTCTGGAGGATAGCCGGGACGGCAGGCACACCGAGCTGCAGTCACGAGTCCTCGTGAACGCCACCGGCCCGTGGTTGACGAGAACCCTGGACACGCTGCCCGATGCCGAGCAGCGTCATTCGATCCGGCTCGTCAAGGGAAGTCACATCGTGGTGCCGCGGCTGTATACCGGCGATCACGCACTGATCCTGCAGAATGACGACGGACGCGTCATATTCGTCATTCCTTTCGAGAACGATTACTCCCTTATCGGAACCACCGACGTCGCCGTCGACCGTGAGCCAGGGTCGGCGGTCATCGGCGACGACGAAGTCGACTACCTGTGCCGGGCGGTCAACCGTTACCTGGCGAAGAATTGCACGCCGGATGATGTCGTGTGGAGCTACACGGGCGTGCGCCCGTTGTTCGACGACGGCGCAAGCAAGGCCTCGGAAGTTTCCCGTGACTATGCGCTGGAGCTCGACAGGCACGACGACACGCCGCCGGTGCTCAGTGTCTACGGCGGCAAGCTGACGACCTATCGAATATTGGCGGAACGTGCCGTCGACATGCTGACGCCCCTGTTCCCGTCCGCTGATCCGCCATGGACCGCCGACCAGGCGTTGCCGGGCGGCACGCTTCCCGAAGGCGGTATGACCGAGCTGGTCGAGGAACTGCGCAGGCAACATCCAGCCCGCGAGCAGGAGCTGCTGGTACGGCTCGCCGGGCGCCACGGAAGCCTCGCCACCGATGTGCTCGCCGGGGCAGCCGATACCAGCCAGCATTTCGGCGCGGATCTCTACGCTTTCGAGGTGGACTATCTGGTGCGCAGGGAGTGGGCACGAACCGCCGAGGATGTCCTATGGCGCCGCACCAAGTCGGGGTTGCACCTGGATCCGGCGGCCGCGGAGATCGTGGGCGACTATCTGCGACTTAAAAGGGGACAGCCTTGAAAGGGGACAGTTTAAGAGATCAGAGTCCGTTTCGGCTCCAACGCCTTAAACTGTCCCCTTTTAAGGCTGTCCCCTTTTAAGGCTGTCCCCTTTTAAGGCTGTCCCCTTTTAAGGCTGTCCCCCTTTTAAGGCTGTCCCCTTTTAAGCCTCACTGGCCCCCGCTGGTCCAATCCTCGAAGCTGTCGCGGGTAATTTCAGCGAGCGCGCCAAGATCGCCTTGCCGGCGAATCACCCGCCCGTCGGCCACATCCACCAGATACACCTGAATGTCGGCGCCGGCGCCGGGCCTGGGCTCGTAGCCATACACCAGCACGCCGTCGGCACCCAGTGAGCGCCCGAGCTCTCGGATCGCCCCCATGCGTGGCGCCCTGTTGACCGCGTTGCCGCTCCACAAGTCGCCGGCCTCGTTCACCGGTGCGTGGTCGAAGCTGGGCTGGTAATAAGAGTAAATCATGTTCAACGACGAGCGGTTGCGCAAAAAATTGTGCGCGAACTCGCTGATTTCCACACTCGCATCCGCCCCCTCCTGGGCGGCGGATGCGCTCTGGCGGCCCCAGAAGGGCAACACCGCCACGCGCCGTGGCGCCACAACCGCGGGGGCCGTGGACGCCGCCGGGGCCGGACCCGCAACGGATGGCGGAGACGCCGCGGCCGCCTTCAACATATTGCGCGCCAGCGCGACTCCCTTGTCTTCGGGCAAAACCCCACCGGCACTGTCGAGATAGCGCCCCGCCTTGTCGAGCTCGCCATTGCTCAACGCCGTATTGGCGAGCGTCACGTAACGTATGACGATGACCTCCAGTCCGCGCACCGCATCCTCGTTGCCGGGCTCCATTGTCAACACCCTCTGATAACGCTCGAAGGCGTTGTCGCCGGCCGGCATCGTCAAGCGCAGTGCGTCGACATCGGCGGCGGCGGCGCGCAGCAACTCCCCGATTTCGTCATCGCGGACCGAGCTCGGCGGAGAAACCACGACGCGGGCGATAGCAGGCCCATCGGGCGCCCCCGGCGCCTTCGCGAGATACCACACGCCGATACCGGCGAGCACAATCGCCGCGGCTGCGGCCACCAGCCACGCAGAGCGAGGCACATGCGGACGCCCGGCTTTGGCTTCTCCTCGCAGACCGGCCAGCTGGCTCGATGATTTTGCACTCTGACGCGATTCCCACTCGGCCCAGGCGAGATTCGCATTGGAGACACCGTGCATGTCCGGCAGCTGCCCGCCGTCGGGAAACATGCCGCGCCACGCCGCGACGTCCTGGGGCCGATCCTGGGCATCGAAGCGCATGGCCGCATCGATGGCCTCGAGAAATCGCTCGGAGTACTGCCCGGCGCCCACCTCGGCGGCAGGCTTCAGCGGATCCGGGCTCTTGTCCAGTACCGAATTCACGCGGGTCAGCGCATCCACCGGTCCTTCACCGTTGACGACCCTGTAGAGGGTCGCGCCCAGAGCATATATGTCAGTCCACGGTCCCTGCTTGGCGCCGTGGCGCTCGTCCTGGTACTGCTCGAAGGGTGCGAAGCCCGGCGTCACCAGGCTCGTCAGTGTCGGCGACTCGCCTGTCAGTGACTCGCGGGCCGAGCCGAAATCCAGGAGCACGGGCGATCCGTCTTTGCGCAGGAGAACATTCTCCGGTTTGATATCCCGGTGAATGAACCCACCTGCGTGCACCACCTCGAGCCCATCCAGTAACGGATGGACGATGCCCAGCAACTGCGCTTCACCGAGGATAAGCCCCGCGTCGATGGCCTGTTCCAGATTCACACCGCGTTCGTACTCCATGACCATGTAGGCCGTGCCGTTGGCCTCGAAGACACTGTAAACGGTGACGATGTTGGGGTGCTTGAACTTTGCCAGCGTGCGGGCCTCACGCACAAAACGCTCCAGTCCCCAGTCGAAGACCGACGAGCGGCCTTCGGATACCGGGTGCACGGCGCTTTCACCGGAGCGCACCGCCAGATTCGTCGGCAGGTACTCCTTGATGGCGACCAGATGATCCAGATTGGCGTCTTTGGCCAGATAGGTAATGCCAAAGCCGCCCTGCCCCACCACGGCACGGATCTCGTACCAGTGGACCTGGTATCCCATCGGCAGCGCAATCTGGGTGCGGTCGGTGACGGTCAAGACGCGGGCTCGGTTACAAAAGACCAAAGAAAAAGCATAGCACGCAACCATTTCCGGCCCTCGACCGCGGGGCGGGGCCGCCGGTGGCTCTGGATCGTTGTAAGCTCACGCCCTGGCGGCAACCGTACGTGCGGCGTGCCCGGCGGATTCGACAGGGAGAGATAATATGAACCAGGTGGCGGCTTCAGAGGTGAGAAAGGAACGATTCGAGTTTCGAAACGACACGGGCGAGCAGCTCGTGGGCACTCTCGAGCGACCCGGAGGAGACATCGCGGCCTGCGCCATTTTCGCCCACTGTTTCACCTGCTCCAAGGATATCGCCGCCGCATCCCGCATCTCGCGCGCCCTGGCGACCCAGGGTATCGCCGTGCTGCGCTTCGATTTCACCGGCCTCGGCCACAGCGAAGGGGAATTCGCCAACACCAACTTTTCCAGCAACGTGGCGGATTTGCTGAACGCCGCGCAAGCCCTGCGCGAGCAGCTCGGCGCTCCCGGATTACTCATCGGCCACAGCCTCGGCGGCGCCGCCGTGCTCGCGGTTGCCGGCGACATCCCCGAAGCCAGGGCGGTGGTCACCATCGGAGCGCCCAGCGACCCGGCCCACATTGCGCATCTCCTGAAGGACAACCAAGCGGAAATCGAAACCGAGGGAGAGGCGGAAGTGAATCTGGCGGGTAGAACATTCACCATCAAGCGTCAGTTCCTGCACGACATCGAATCACAGCGGCTCGCCGAGCGAATTCGCACCATGCGCAAGGCGCTGCTGATCATGCATTCGCCGGTGGATGAAATCGTCTCTATCGACAACGCGTCGGAAATTTTCCTGGCGGCACGACACCCGAAGAGCTTCATCTCTCTCGACAATGCCAATCATCTGCTCACGCGGCGCGCCGATTCGCAGTATGTAGCCGTGACCATCGGCGCATGGGCACGCCGTTATCTGCTCGACGGCAAAAGCGAAGCGCCACCCTCACGTCCACGGGTCGCCGATGGTGAGCTTCTGGTGCAGGAGCACGACGCCAAATTCGCGCAGGACGTTTATACGGACAGACACCGTCTGCGTGCCGACGAGCCGTTGCGCTATGGTGGCAAAGACAGCGGACCGTCTCCCTATGAGTTGCTGTTGGCCGCGCTCGGCACCTGCACGGCGATGACCGTGCGCATGTACGCCACGCACAAGAAAATCCCGCTTGCCCATGTCGCGGTGCGCCTCAAACACGGCAAGATCCACGCAGACGACTGCGAACACTGCGAAACCCGCGAGGGACGAATCGATCGCATCGAACGGAATATCGAGCTTGCCGGTGATCTTTCCGACGAGCAGCGCAGCGGCCTTCTACGAATCGCGGATCGTTGCCCCGTGCACCGCACCTTGCACTCCGAGATCGATATACAAACCCGGCTCAACGAGCCAGACTAGCGATTGGTTGCATCGGAGCTGATAGACGCATGGCTACGGGGTTTCTCTACGATGAGCGCTTTCTCGATCACGATGCCGGTGCGCGGCATCCCGAGCGGCGCGAACGCCTTTCCAGCACCATGGCGCACCTGCAAGCCCAAGACTGGTTCGGACGACTCCGCATGCTCACGCCCCGGGTTGCCGAGGAGACCTGGATCGAAAGCGTGCACAGCCACGATCTCATCGGCCGTGCGCGCAGTGCCTGCGAGCAGGAGCTTCCCTTCCTGGATGTCATGGACGTCGGCATCTCCAGGAGATCTTTCGACATCGCGCTACTCGCCGTCGGCGGCGCGCAAACGCTCGCCGACAAGGTTATCACCGGAGAAGTGGACAACGCCTTCGCACTCTGCCGACCGCCGGGCCATCACGCGGAGCATAACCAGGCGCTGGGTTTCTGCCTGTTCAACAATGTCGCCATCGCGGCCCGTTACCTGCAGAAAGAACACGGACTGGACAAGATCCTGATTCTCGACTGGGACGTGCACCACGGCAACGGCAGCCAACACACCTTCGAGGACGATCCGTCGGTGCTTTACGTGAGCACTCATCAGTATCCTTTCTACCCCGGAACCGGAGCCTATTCCGAGACCGGTGTCGGGCGCGGGGAAGGCGCGACGCTCAACTGCCCGATGCCCGCCGGCGCCGGTGATGAGCAGTACGCCCAGGTCTTCGTAGAAAAGATTTTGCCGAAGATCGACGAGTTCGCGCCCGAATTCGTGATTGTCTCCGCGGGCTTCGATGGTCATGTGGATGATCCGCTGGCAAACATCTGTCTGAGCACCGAGTTCTACGGCTGGATGAGCGCACGCTTGATGGAGGTCGCCGACAGGCACTGCGAGAGCCGCTTGATCTCGCTATTGGAAGGCGGATACAACATCAACAAGCTGCCGCTTTGCGTCGACGAGCATCTGCAGGTTCTAGCTGGTCACAAGCAAGCGTAGGAGAGAGTGCTTAGCCTGGACTGTTCATGCAAAGCGACATAATCGTTTTTTCGATTTTTCTGATTTTCACCGGCGCCGCAGTGTTCGCCAGCGCCGCCCTTTACCTGCGTCAATCAATGCTGGTGGCCTACATCGCGCTCGGCTGCCTGGCGGGGCCGTGGGGACTCGGACTCGTCACCGACGCTACCACTATTCAAGGCATCGGCCACGTGGGCATCATATTCCTTCTTTATCTGCTCGGCCTCAACCTGCATCCCCAGAAGCTGCTGCAGATGCTGCGCGAAGCGACACGCGTGACGCTGTTGAGCTCGCTGGCGTTTGCCCTTGTCGGTTACCTGATCGCGTTGGCATTCGGCTACTCCACAGTGGAGTGCTTTTTGATCGGTGCCGCGATGATGTTCTCCAGCACCATCATTGGATTGAAACTACTGCCAACCACGGCATTACATCACCGCCATGTGGGTGAAATCATCATCAGCGTGCTTCTGCTCCAGGACATCATTGCGATACTGATACTGTTGCTGCTCGAAGGCCTGCGTCGCGATGTGCTGGACCTGACCGATACTCTGCTGCTGATTGTTTCTTTACCGGCACTCGCTGGCTTTGCGTTTCTGTTCGAACGCTACGTCCTGGTGCGCGTCATCCAGCGTTTCGACACCATCCAGGAGTACGTCTTCCTGGTGGCGGTCGGCTGGTGCTTAGGCGTAGCGCAGCTGGGCCACACCATGGGATTGTCCTACGAGATGGGGGCCTTCATCGCTGGCGTTGCCCTGGCAACGAGCCCCATCGCCACTTTCATCGCCGAGAGCCTCAAGCCACTCAGGGACTTCTTTCTGATCATGTTCTTTTTCGCCCTGGGCGCCGGATTCGACCTCAGCGTGCTGGCGACGGTGGCGGTCCCGGCGATCGCGCTGGCGCTCGTCATGCTGACGCTCAAGCCACTGGTGTTCAAGGCACTGCTCGAGTGGGAGGGCGAGCAACCACGCCTTGGCCGGGAGATCGGCGTACGCCTCGGCCAGGTGAGCGAGTTCTCGCTGCTCATCGCATTGCTTGCCGTCAGCGGCGGTGTCATTGGCGCGCAAGCCTCCTTCTTGATCCAGGCAACGACCCTGCTGACCTTCATCTGTTCCTCCTATCTGATCATGTTCCGTTACCCGACGCCTATTGCCGTAAGCGAAAGCCTGAGGCGGGACTAGGCCGGGATTGCCTGGATATGGCCCTGGCGTAGAAGTGGGCACCGAACTATCACTATAGTTCGAGTACAATTGTTCTTTCCGCCCGCATGCCGCACATCTTGTCGTGGATTTGAAGCAGAATCTTGATTCCAACTCCGGCAGTACGCCGGGTTCCGCCGATCCCCTGGCCGGCTTCGGCACCCTTCGGGCGCAGCTCCGCACCCGCATCATCGGCCAGGAAGCGCTCGTCGATCGGCTCATCATCACGCTGCTCGGCGATGGCCATCTGCTGGTGGAAGGGGCGCCAGGGCTCGCCAAGACCACGGCCATCAAGGAGCTGGCGGCGCGCATCGAGGGCGATTTTCACCGCGTCCAGTTCACGCCGGATTTGCTGCCGGCGGATCTCACCGGCACCGAGGTTTACCGGCCCCAGGACGGCAGCTTTCAGTTTCAAAAAGGGCCCATTTTCCACAACGTGGTGCTTGCCGACGAGATCAACCGCGCGCCCGCCAAGGTGCAATCGGCGCTTCTGGAGGCCATGGGCGAACGGCAGGTGACGGTGGGAAGCCAGACCTATCCGTTGCCGGAGCTCTTCATGGTCATGGCGACACAGAATCCCATCGAGCAGGAGGGCACCTACCCGCTGCCGGAAGCACAGCTGGATCGATTCCTGATGTACGTGCGTATCGACTATCCGGCCGCCGACGCCGAGCACGCCATCCTGCAACTCAACCGTGAAGCCGCGGCGCGCGAGGCAACCCACGCGATCACCGCCGCGACGCCGGTGCTGAACGCGGATGCCGTACTCAGCGCGCGGCGTGACTGCCTTTCGCTGCATCTGGCGCCGGCGCTGGAACGCTATATCGTCGAGCTGGTGCTGGCGACCCGAGACGCGGCCCGCTACCGGGAGGAGCTGGGGCGCTGGGTGAGCTACGGGGCGAGCCCGCGCGCCACCATCGCACTGGACCGCTGTTCCCGCGCCCATGCCTGGATCAACGGCCGCGACTACGTATCTCCCGACGACGTGCAGGCCATTGCCCACGATGTTCTGCGCCACCGCGTATTGATCTCTTTTGAGGCGGAAGCCGACGGCATGGATTCCGACGCCGTGATCTCCGAGCTGCTCGAGCTGGTGCCCGTGCCGTGACCGGCGGCGGCGATTGCGCAGCCGGCCTTTCCGGCATCGAGGTCAGTGTCGACGATTTGATCGGCCTGCGCTTCCGCGCCCAGCGCCTCGAGCTCGGTATCGCCCGTCGCGCCCGCCACTCCATGACCGGTGCCCATGGCTCGCGTTTTCGTGGACGCGGTATGGAATTCGCCGAGTCGCGCATCTACCAACCCGGTGACGACGTACGCAGCATCGACTGGCGGGTGACGGCACGCACCGGCCGTCCCCACACCAAGCTCTTCCAGGAAGAACGCGAGCGGCCGGTCATCCTGCTCGTGGATCTCAGTGCCAGCATGTTTTTCGGCACGCGCACCGCGTACAAGTCGGTGCTCGCCGCGGAAACCGCCGCGCTCATCGCCTGGGCGGCCATGCACGGCGGCGATCGGGTCGGCGCCCTGGTAGCGGGGCGCAGCCACCATCTGGAGCTCGAGCCGGTTTCCGGGCGCCGCGGTGTGCTGCGTGTGCTGCGCGCCCTGGCGGCGTTGAGCCGACAGGCAAGCAACGACGAAGATCAACAGATAAAGCTCTGTGACAGTCTGCTGCGGGCGCGGCATGTGGCGCGGCCCGGCAGCCTGTTGGTCGTGATAAGCGACTTTTACGATCTCGACGAGGAAGCCGCGGGGCATTTGTCGCGCATGCGCCAGCACAACGACATGCTCGCGTGCTGGATCCACGATCGGCTGGAGATCGAGCCTCCGCCCCCCGGACGCTACGGGGTCTCCGACGGCTGGCAGACGGCAACCCTCGACACGGTCAGCAGGCGCGCTCGCGCGCGCTATGCGGCGAGCTTCGGTGCCCGATTCGACGCCTTGCGTGCAACCCTCGGCAGACTGGCAATCCCGTTGCTGCCCATCGTCACCGGCGACGACGTGGCGGAAACGTTGCGCCGCGGTGCGTCGGCGCAAGCCTTGGAAAGGGCGCCCGTCGCCGGTTAGCCGTGCGTCTGCTCGCTCAGCTTCCCATGAATCCTCTGAGCGAGCTTCGCGATATTCACCTGCCGCCACCTCCGCCCTTGTGGCCACCGGCGCCGGGCTGGTGGGTAGTCTCCGTCGTCGCGATCGCGTTGCTGGTGTTGGGCGTGCGCTTTGCGCGCGCCGCGTGGCGACGCGCTCGGCCGCGGCGGGCGGCGGTTCGTGCGATACAGGAGCTGCGCAGCCGACACGCGGGCGGCGAAGCAGCGGATATTCTGACCGCCGAGCTCGCGATATTGCTGCGTCGTGCCGCCATGAACCGACATCCTCGAGCGCAAGTGGCGGGACTCACGGGCCGAGAGTGGTTGAAGTTTCTGGATGATGACGGGCACCGCTTCACCGACGGTGTCGGCGCTTGTCTCGCAACTGCTCCTTACGCCCGCGGGTCGACGGTGGATCTGAACGCGCTGCTCACGCTCTGTGAGACGTGGGTGCGGCGCAACGCATGAAAGCCCCGATGACCAGAACGATAAATTTGCTGGTGGTGGCCCTGTTGCTCTTCGGTGCCGCCGAGTCGTACGCCGAGGAACTGAAGGCCAGCGTCGAGCGCAATCCCATACATGCCGGTGAAAGCGTACGCCTGGTTCTGGAGCTGCGGCGCGCCGCCGGAGGGCTCAAACCCGATCTCGGCCCACTCGATAGAGATTTTCAAGTTCTTCACACATCGGCGAATACCCAAATCGAGTTCGTTCACGGCCTGCAATCGGCCATTACTCGCTGGACCATCGAGCTGACACCGAAGCGCGAAGGTGCGTTCACGATTCCATCCATCTCGGTGGGACAGTTTCAGAGTCCCGAGCTGGCGCTCGAAGTGTTGCCGCCGCGGTCACGCAACGAAGCCGGCAATCGTGACATATTTCTGGAGGCCGAAGTTTCCCCTGACCCGGCCTACGTGCAGGCGCAGATGCGTTACGTGGTGCGGCTGCTGCGTTCCGTCGACGTCGTGGATGGCACGCTCACCGAGCCCAGCGCCACCAACGCGGTGCTGCGCCGCCTCGGACGCGACATCAGTTACACGACGACCCGCGACGGCCAATCCTATCGTGTGCTCGAGCGGCGCTACGCCCTGTTTCCCCAAGCCAGCGGCGAGCTGGTAATTTCACCGGTGGAGTTCGAAGGTGAAGTGGTGGATCCGAGCCAGGCAGGCTCGGGCCTGAGCCGACTGTTCGCCCGCGGCGAACGCGTGCGCCTGCGCACGCCCGTGGTTCGGGCTAAGGCGCTTCCACCACCGGCGAACTATCCGGGGCGAACATGGCTACCGGCGAAGAGTTTGCAGCTCACCGAGGAGTGGTCGAAGGATCCGGATACTCTGCACGCCGGCGAGCCGGTAACGCGCACCCTGCATCTGCAGGCGGTGGGACTGAGCGCCGAGCAACTCCCCGAAATTGCCATCACTGCCACCGAAGGCGTGAAGGAATACGGCGATCAGCCCATCACACGCACGACCACGGATACCGACTGGGTACACGGCGTGCGCGAGCAACGCACGGCGCTCGTGCCCGGCAACGAAGGCAACTATACGCTTGCGGAGATCCGCATCGATTGGTGGGATACCGAGCGCAATGCGCTGCGACAGGCGACGCTTCCGGCGCGCGTCCTGCGGGTGGCGGCCGGGACGCAGGATGGTGAGGCGGCGATTTCAGCTGGCGATGCTGCAAAAAGAGAACAGCAACCTGCATCGCCGCTGTGGCAACGGCCACTGCTATGGCAGGGTGTCTCGGTGCTGCTGCTGTTCCTTTGGCTCGCCACGTTCATCGCCTGGCGCCGGGCGCGGGCGAAGCCACAAGCGGCCGGTGTCAAGCGCTACCGTGGCCTGGAAGCGCCGCCGCGGTCACCCGCGTCGCTTCGTCGCGCCTGTCTCTCGGACGAGCCCCGAGCCGCCCGCGAGGCGTTGCTTCGGTGGGCGGCGGCCAGCTGGCCCGAGGATGCGCCGCGCAGCCTCCAGGAATTGGCAAAGCGCCTCGCGAATGCCGAGCTGCACGCGGAGCTGGCAAGCCTGGACCGCGCACTCTACGCGTCGGACCAGGAAGCGTGGCGGGGAGAGCCCTTGTGGCAACAGGCACGCAAAGGCCTCCTGCGGCCTGCCCCGGCGCGCCCGGAGAAAGAAGACGATCTTCCGGTGCTCTATCCCCATTGAGCCCGCGTTGCTGCGGGAGCGAGCTTGCCCCTGCAGGCAAGGCTGAATTTTGGCGATTACTCCTCGCCGGCCTCGGCCATAAACCGTTCCAGACGCTCTCCGGCCGCCATCCACCCCGCCTCGATTTCCGCAACAGTGCGATCGATACGGCCGCGATCGATGAGCAAGCTCTTGAGACGATCCCTGGCGTCGTCCTGATACACGGCCGGATCGGCGAGCGCCTCCTCGAGCACCGCCCGTTCACGGCCTAGTCGCGCGAGCTCGGCCTCGAAGCGTGCGAGTTCCTGGCGCAACGGTTTGAGTCTCTGGCGGTGCTGGGCGCTCGCCTGTCGGCGCGCCCTGCCCGCTTCGCCGGTACGCGGCGCACGCTCGGGCGTGCATTGCCTCGGCGCACGGCGTTTCTCCGCCAGCCAGCGTGCGTAGTCTTCCAGATCGCCGTCGTAGTCCGTGACAGCCTCCTCGGCCACGAGATACAGGCGGTCGGCCACGGTACGCAGCAAGTGCCGATCGTGGGACACCAGCACGACGGCGCCGGGGAATTCCAGCAGAGCGAGGCTCAGGGCGTGACGCATTTCCAGATCCAGATGGTTGGTGGGCTCGTCGAGCAACAAGAGATTGGGACCCTGGAACAGGATTATCGCCAGCGCCAGCCGCGCCTGCTCACCGCCGGACAGGCGTGATACGGGCTCCTGCACGCGCTCGTCGTGAAAGCCGAAACCACCGAGAAAATCCCGCAGCCGCTGCTCGCCGGCACGCGCGTCCAGTCGCTGCATGTGGCGGAGCGGGCTGCCCACCGCGTCCAGATGCTCGACCCGATGCTGGGCGAAGTAACCCACGCCCAGGCGTGCCGCCGGCAGGCGTTCACCGCCCAGCGGCGAGAGCTCACCCGCCAACGCTTTCATGAGTGTCGACTTGCCGGCGCCATTGGTGCCGAGCAACGCGATTCGGTCACCCGGTACCAGGCTGATGTTCACGTTTTGGAGCACCACCTGCCCTTCATAGCCGACGCTCAAGGACTCGAGCCGCAGCAGCGGTGCCGGCAGGTGTGCCGGCGAAGCGAAGCCAAAGTGAAAAGGAGAGTCGACGTGTGCAGGAGCGATCGATTCCATACGCGCAAGCGCCTTCAATCGACTCTGCGCCTGGCGCGCCTTGCTCGCCTTGTAGCGAAAGCGATCGACGAAGCGTCGCATGTGGGCGACCTCGCGTTGTTGCTTGCGGTAGTTGGCCTCGCGTTGCGCAAGCTCGGTGGCGCGGTGCTGCTCGAACGACGAGTAGTTGCCCGCGTAAAGCCGTACCCTGCCGCCTTCCACATGGGCAATGTGATTTACGAGAGGATCGATGAACTCTCGATCGTGGGAGATCAGCAGCAAGATCCCCGCATAGCCTCGCAGCCATCCTTCGAGCCAGATGACCGCGTCCAGGTCCAGATGATTGGTGGGCTCGTCCAGCAGCAACAGATCGGAACGCCACATCAGCGCCCGGGCGAGGTGCAACCGCATACGCCATCCTCCCGACAACGACGCGAGCGGCACGCCCTCGTGGGCGCGTTCGAATCCCAGACCACGCATGATCTGCGCGGCCCGCGCCGGCGCCGCATAGGCGTCGATATCATCGAGCTTGCCGTGGATCAGCGCCTGGCGGTGACCGTGGCCGGCCCGCTCCGCCACGTGAAGCTCCGATTGCAGGCGCCGGAGCTCGCGATCACCGTCCAGCACGTACTCGATGGCGATACGATCCGTGACCTCGAATTCCTGGACCACTTTTGCAATACGCAAACGCTTCGCAACGGCGACGTGGCCGGAATCCGCGTGCAGATCTCCGGCTATCAGCTGCAACAGACTGCTCTTGCCGGCACCGTTGCGGCCGGTGACACCGATCTTGTTCCCGAAGTGGATGTCCAGGTTGACGTCGCGGAGCACCGCGCGGCCGCCGCGCAGGAGATCGACTTTCTCGAGCTTCAGCATCGCCTGTAGGAACGAGGCCCCTGCGGGGCGCCTACCGGGCTTGTTGACGAATGTCGGTGGAGCGCGAATGCTTGGACGGGCGCGTGCGGCGTTTGACGAACATGTACTCGAGCAGCTTTCGCACGATCGCATGCTCGGCGCTCAGGGCATTGATTGCATCCAGAGAATATTCGCTACCGGTAAGAATGGATTCCGCCGCCAGATGCCCGCTTCTTATCGCCGGACCGATACCTTCGCAGAGATCACGAGTAGCGAGACCAACCGCGTCGCCGGTGATGAACGCATTGTCGATGCGCACTACATCGACATTGCCACGCAGATAGTAGCTGTAACCTCTGGGCGCGTAATCGAAACCCGTGACCAGCCCTCGCTTCTCGAGAACGTCGGTAAAATGCCGCCAGTGCGTCTTGACGTCGTTGCCCCTGGCTTTGAGCTTTTCGGCCATGCCACCGATGCCGCAGTTCAAATAGGCATCCGCCTTGGGCACATACCAGGCATAACCGGGCAGGCCTTTGTCGAAGAACCACAGATGACAGCAGGCGTCGTGCCAATCGTAGGGAAACTCGTGCTCGTAGGTGGCCGCCTGCAACTCTCTGGCACGGGGATTGGCATCGCGGAACAGCGTACGGTACACGGGGCAGCGGGTGCCGCCCGCACCTATTAGAAAGGGCGCGCGAAACTCGTCGTCGAGGACGAAGTCACCATTCTCTCGTTCGATGTTCTTAACATTGTGGAAGTGGACATCGGCGCCGGATCGTTTGAGCAGATAGTCGTCGAATTCGAACCGCCGAATCGAATGCTGGGGCGTGTCCAGCTTGATGGTGATGCCCATGATGTGAGCGATGATATATTCGAAAGTACTGAAGCGATGGGGATAAGCGTCCACGTCCAGCTCGAGATCCGCAACGGCCTCCGGCGTAACCCATCCGGCGCATAACTTGGTACGGGGAAATTCCTCGCGATCGAGCACTGCCACGCGCCACCCTGCCTGCACGAGCTTGCGCGCACAGGCGGATCCTGCCGGCCCACCACCGACGATCAGGGCATCGTAATTCTGCATCCGTCGCGCGCTACAGATCCCAGTCGGGACTGTCTGTGCCGTACACATGTCCCCGCGTCATGGGAATACGATTGTCGTCCGGATGCGCGAACACCACCTGGAAAAGCTGAATGGTGCTGGCGAGAAACGCCGCCGCACAACCACCGAGATAGAGTCGCCACGCGCGCACGAACGACTCGTCATACATGCGCGTGATTTCATCGGCGTGGCCGTCGAAGCGCCGCAGCCATTCCATCAGGGTCTCAGCATAGTGAAGGCGGAGATTCTCGATGTCCAGGATGGAAAATTCGTGAGTCTCGAAGATGTCCATCATGTCGCGCAAGCTCGGCGGGTAGCTGCCGGGAAAGATGCGCTGCTCCAGCCATGCGTTCGGGGGTGCCGTACGGCTGCGCCCGACACTGTGAATGATGCCGAGTCCGCCGCGCTTCAATGATCGATAAACGACGTCGCCGAGGGTCTTGTAGTTGTCCTTGCCGACATGCTCGAGCATGCCCACCGACACGAACGCGTCGAATTTGCCGGATACATTCCGGTAGTCGTCTTCGATGAATTCCACACTATCGGCGAGCCCCCTGGCCTTGGCCTGCTCGCGTGCGTAGTCGATCTGCTGGTGAGAGATGTTGAAAGCCTTCACCTGCACACCGTAATGCTCCGCCATGTGCATGGCGAGGGATCCCCAACCGCAACCGGCTTCGACAACCCGCATTCCGGCTTTCAGCCGTACCTTGCGGCATACATGGTGCATTTTCGCGATTTGCGCCTCTTCCAGGCTGGCTTCCCGGTTGGGATAGTAGGCGCAGGTGTAGACCATCTTTTCATCCAGCCATAGGCGATAGAATTCGTTGCCCAAGTCGTAATGGTGATGGATGTGCTTCCTGGATCCGGCGCGCGTGTTCACCTGGGGCTTCGGAAGCCGTCCGAACAGGCTGCGTTTTCGGGCCCCGGGACCGGCTTCGGCCATGCTTCGGTATATCGTGAAAAACACCCGCGGCATATCACCGTCGATGTCGATGCGCCCGGCGCTGTAGGCGTCGCCGAAGCCGAGCTCCGGAGACGCAATACTCGAGATGAGCGCGGCACGATCACGGAAAGTCAATCGGCCGACGACGGTCGCTTCATCACCCGGTGCGTACGCGTCTACGCCGTCCCACAACGCGAATGCAACGGGCGGAGATCCTACGGCCTTTGCAAGACGGTTTACCAGCAGACGATCCGCACCGGTGACTCTGGCGGCGCGCGCGGCCCCGCCGTCATCGGTAGGTGCTGCCTGGCTGCCGGGCATGGTCGGAACCCCGAGGGGATGCGCCCTTTGCTGCTTCATGCCTGAGTCTCCTTCGGCCCCGTCACGGCGCGGTGCACCGATCACCCGTCAACGCGACCGGATTGTCATTTTTTCTAGGCTCGGCGACGGCCCAAGGATAACAATGTTACCGGGAATCGTTCCAGATCCAGTTCACCCCCCATTTATGGCTCTTTGGCGGCTGCAGGCAAAGAATTCCTTTTTCATACAATGAGTTAGCACTGTTTCCGCCGGCTCCCTCACCCCGACCCTCCCCCGGGGGGGAGAGGGCCGGGGTGAGGGAGTCGTATTATCCTCTGCGCCAGCGGTGGTAGCGCGCCACCCAGTTCAGAAGCGTTTGCGGCGCGTGGGCACGTTTCCACTCTCCGGCGGCGTACTTGTTGGCCTCGGCAAGGGTGGGGTAAATATGCACCGTGCCGAGAATCTTGTTGAGCCCCACCTTGTTCTTCATCGCGGAGACATACTCGGCGATGATGTCGCCGGCGTGCTCACCGACGATAGTGACGCCCAGGACACGATCCTTGCCCGGCACCGTGAGCACCTTGACGAAGCCCTGCGCCTCCTCGTCGGTGATGGCCCGGTCCAGATCGTCGATCCCGTATACCGTCACCTCGCAGGCTATCCCCTGCTCGCGGGCCTCCTCCTCGTTGAGTCCCACCCGCGCCACCTCCGGATCGGTGAAGGTCGCCCAGGGCACCACGGAATAATCCACTCTGAATCGCTTGACGGAGCTGCCGAACAATGCGTTGACGCTCGCGTACCACGCCTGGTGGGCCGCCATGTGCGTGAACTGATAGGGGCCGACGACGTCGCCGCAAGCATGGATGGTGGGGATCCGTGTTCGCAGAAACTCGTCAACCTCCAGCGTTCGCGATTTCGTCAACGGTATCCCCAGCTCCTCCAGTCCGTAGTCCGCAGTATTGGCGACCCGTCCGACTGCCACCAGCAACGCGTCGAACTCCACGCGCACTTCCTTCCCCTCGTGCTCGGCGATCAGATACTTGCGCCCATCGTCGACGCGAAAGCCGGTCGCCCTGTGACTCACGCGCACATCCACGCCTTCCTCGCGAAAGCGCGCGGTGATCATCTCGGAAACCTCGGGGTCCTCGCGTATCAGGATACGCGGCAGCATCTCGACTTGAACGACGCGACTGCCGAATCGCGCGAAGGCCTGGGCGAGCTCACAACCGATGGGGCCACCGCCGAGCACCACCAATCGTTGAGGGAGCTCCCGCAGCTCCCAGAGATTTTCCGAGGTCAAATAGTCGATGTCTTCGATTCCAGGAATCGGCGGCACGAACGGCCGGCCGCCGGCAGCCACGACGATAGTGCGTGTGGTCAGGGTGCGTTTCCCGACCTCGACGCTCCAGGGCGACGTGATGCGCGCCTCGCCCTTGATAACTTCCACCCCCAGAGATTCGAAACGCTCGACCGAATCGTGGGGCGCGACCGTTTCGATGACCCGATGCACCCTTTTCATGACATCGGCGAAGTCGAATTCGACGCGTGCTTGCCGGATGCCGTAGCGCTCCGAGCGCTTCGCCTGGGCCAGGAACTTGGCGGAACGAAGCAGCGCCTTGGAGGGCACGCAACCCGTATTCAAGCAGTCGCCGCCCATGTCCTGCTTCTCGATCAACGTCACCTTCGCCTTGACCGCGGCGGCGATGTAGGCGCTCACCAAGCCGGCAGAGCCGGCGCCGATTACCACCATGTCGCGCTCGAACCTTTCCGGCTTCGAATACTGTTTCAAAACCCGGCGCGCCTTGATCACATCGACCATCTTCTTCGCAATCAGCGGGAACAATCCCAGTAGCGTGAACGATACGATCAGCCCCGGAGAAAGAATCCCCGCCAGGGAATCGAGCTTGCCCAGCTGGGTTCCCGCATTTACGTACACGATCGTCGCCGGAAACATGCCCAGCTGGCTGACGAGGTAGAAGATCAGCGTCCGAATCGGGGTCAACGCCATCAGCAGATTGATAACGAAGAAAGGAAACAGCGGCACCAGTCGCAGTGTGAACAGGTAGAAGGCGCCGTCGCGCGCCACCCCGGCGTTGACCGCGCGCAGACTTGCGCCGAAGCGGCCCTGCACGGCATCCCGAAACAGGAACCTTCCGAGCAGAAACGCCAGCGTTGCGCCGATGGTGGATGCGAAGGACACCACCACGGTGCCCCACAGCAATCCGAAGAAGGCACCGCCGGCGAGCGTCATGATGGTGGCGCCCGGCAGGGACAACGCGGTAACGCCGATGTAGACCGCGAAGTAGGTAAGCGCTGCCTCGAGCATGTGCTGGTCGCGGTAAGCGACGATTGATTCCCGGCGGGCACGAAGCTCTTCGAGGCTGACGTAGCGACCGAGGTCGAAAGCGAAAAACGCCCCGATAAGTGCCACGACGATCACCACCAGCAGCAGTCTGCTCTTACTCATGCACGTCCCCACGACGACACCTTTGTGGTGGCCGCGACAATACGCGAT
>Ga0255058_10000198_pt1 | contig 35653 bp, 33 predicted proteins | sample Cases_109_9_MG_FD_188637 | JGI IMG/M metagenome (GOLD analysis project Ga0255058, IMG submission 188637) | Seawater microbial communities from Amundsen Gulf, Northwest Territories, Canada - Cases_109_9 | ecosystem: Environmental > Aquatic > Marine > Gulf | place: Canada: Northwest Territories...
CCCGCTGAGAAGCCGTCGTGCCGAGCCATTCGGCACAAAACCGGGGCGGTCAAAAAAAAGTTCGCTCGCCAAGAATACTTTTGGTCTCCAAAACCGATAACCCCTATGTGAGCACAACAAGCCTCCCCCAACACGCCCCGCGTGTGTCTCTCCAGAAGCCGATCTCACTCGCGCAGCCTCGCGACGCCTATCCGTATTTCCTCGCATGTAAGCCGGAGATCGAAACACTCCTTCGCGCCGGGCACACGATGTGCCGGGTCTGGGAAGCGTGCCGGGAGGCGTCACCGCCCTTCCCCGCCACCTACGAGACCTTTCGGACCTACTGCGTCAAGCACGGGCTCTCGAAGCTCAGAAACGGTCCGATCTTGAGACCGCCGGCAGCAGGCGGAACCGAAGCCGCTCCTCCAAGCACCGCCGCGGCAGCCTCCGCGAAGGAGCGGCCCTCCGCAACGGTCTGGCCACGTGTTGCGGGCAAGCCACGGGAGTTCATTCCTCGCACCGAGGACGACTGATGATCGGTAGTTGGCTCACCTACGCCCAAGCCGCGCGCTACACGGGCTGGTCAGTTCGTCATCTGCGAAACCTCGTTTCCGCGGGGCAGATTCCGGTCTACGGTCGGCCCCGCGTGCGCCGGTTCCGCCGGGATATGTTAGACCTCTATCTGACGAATCCGAACATGGCGATGCGGAAGTTCCTGTTGGAAAGGAACGAGCCGCATGGCTGTTAGAAAGCTAGCCAACTCATGGCAATTCGACTTCACACTCCAAGGCTACAGTCGCCAGCGACAGGCTGGATTCAAGACCAAGGCCGAGGCGCGCGAAGCCGAACGACAACGGCGCTCCGATCTGATCTCAGGTCGAAAGCGCATCCTGTTCGCAGACGCGTACACGCAGTACATGTCCGCGACCCGCATGAAGGCCCTCGGACGCGACCACTGGGAGCGCTGCTGGCCGGACATCAAACCTGTGCTCGGGCATCGGTTCATCGAAGAGGTCGATACCTCGGCGTTGGACCTGCTCAAAGCCAGGTTGCCCAACCACCTTGCACCGAGCTCGATCAATCACCGGCTGTCGCTGGTGCGAACGATCCTTCGGTTCATGTGGAAGCGGGGACTCCTTGCATCGGTGCCCTACGTGCCGATGGAAAGCGTCCCCACGACAGAACCCGTCTGGTACGACGAACAGGAGCGGGACCGTCTTCTCGACGGCATGTTCCGGCTCCAGCCGCGGTGGTATCTATTCTTCTATCTGACGACCAGGCTCGGTCTGCGGACGGGAGAGGTGTACGCCGTCGCGAAGAGCAGGATCCGGGACATCCCACCGCAGCTCATCGTCGACCGGGCGGTGCAGCGGGGAAACAAGGAGCGGCCCGCGCTTCTTGGGACCCGCAAGAACAACAGATCGCTGAAGCTATCGCTCACGCAGGACATGGTCGACGCGATTCGTTGGCACATCGGGCAAGGGTACTCGGGGGAGGAATTCCTCTTCTCCGTCGACGGGACCTTTCCAAGGCACCTCGACAGTCACAAGCGACCGCTGCGCACCGTGCAACGCGCGCTCGGGCTGCGGGAGCTGAGCCATCACCAAATTGGCCGTCACTCGGTGGCCAGTCAGGCCGCCACCAGCGGTCATTCCATCAAGGCAATCCAGGCCCAGCTCGGCCACCAGTCGGCGCAGAGCACGCACCTCTATGCCCATCTCGGCGACGAGGCGCAGCTCCGATTAGTCGAAGCGTTACGCCCCGTTTCGCCACCCCACGTCAACCTCAGGTCAACGGCCCCCGATCGCCGAAATCGGTAGCGCCGCAAGTCCTTGAAATGATTAGTCGGGGCGACTGGATTCGAACCAGCGACCTCATGCTCCCAAAGCATGCGCACTACCAGGCTGTGCTACACCCCGAGCCCCAAGCGGTAGCCGATGCCTAGGGTTGCTGCAACTCGCATAGTCCGGCGACCAGCTTTGCGGCAGCTTTCGCGCGGTGACTGATTTCGTTCTTCTTCTCAGGCGAGAGCTCGGCCATGGTTTGCTCATAACCGTCCGCTACGAACAACGGATCGTATCCAAATCCGTGAGCCCCGCGCGCGGAGGTGACGATGCGGCCTTCGCACGCCCCCTCGGCGACCAAGAGCTCGCGTCCTTCGCCGTCGACGAGAACGATCGTGCATCGAAACCGGGCGGTGCGTCCGTCGTCGGAGACGCTGCTCAATTCTCGGAGCAACTTTTCGTTGTTCTGTGCGTCCGTCGTATCGCTTCCCGCGTATCGGGCCGAATGCACTCCGGGTCGCCCCGCGAGTGCGTCGACCTCGAGCCCGCTGTCGTCTGCCATGCTCGGCACGCCGGCGACCGAAGCAACGGCACGCGCCTTCTTGAGTGCGTTCGCGTAGAAAGTATCCCCGTCTTCGACCACGTGGACGGACTCTGCAAGCGATGCCATCGACTCGAGCTGCACGTCGGGAACGCCGCCAAGCAAGCGCTCATACTCCGCCAGTTTCCCAGCATTGCCTGTCGCGACGATGATCCGCATCACGGCAGCAAGCGATCGATGTCGATCTCGAGCGCGCGAAGCGCGAGCGTCTGTTGTTCGGCAAGAGCTGGCAACGATCCGAGCGCGAGGTCGATCATCTCGTCGAGTTTCTCACGCATGATCGGTGCGCCCTCAGCTGTCCCCTGCACTTCGACGACAGCGCCACGGGGGGTGCCGACGACGTTTAGATCGACCTCTGCGTCTCGATCTTCCACATAACAGAGGTCCAGCATCGGTCGCCCCTCGAGCAGCCCGACACTGATCGCCGAGATCGGTTCCCGAAGGACGCCTTTCTCCACCAATCCGGTCGCCCGAAGCCTGTCGAGTGCGATGGCCGTCGCTACCATTCCGCCGGTGATCGACGCGGTCCGGGTGCCGCCGTCGGCATCGAGGACGTCGCAGTCGACGGTGATCGTGCGTTCGCCGAGCTTTTCGAAGTCGATCGCCGCCCGAAGCGCCCGTCCTACCAGACGCTGAATCTCGGAGGTCCGCCCGTCGATTCGGCCATTGCGCCCGTCCCGTCGCTTGCGGTCAGGGTTCGCACGCGGGTGCATCGCGTATTCCGCAGTAAGCCATCCTCGCCCCGAGTCTCGCATCCAGTCGGGAACCCGCTCGGATACCGACGCGGCGACCAACACGGTCGTGTCGCCGCAACGATACAGGACGGAACCCTCGGGATTGCGCTGGACGTTTGCTTCGATCGATACGGGACGCAGCACGTCATAGGCGCGCCCGTCTAGTCTGGTCATCCGGCCCTCCGCACGGGCGAACCAGTAGTCGTTTGTGCGGCTGGGGGCAACCACACCTCGAAAGTCGTTCCGTGCGGATGGCGTGCCTTGCAAGTGATGGTGCCGCCGTGGGCCACCACGATCTGTTGCGTCAGTGGAAGGCCCAACCCGGTGCCGCGTTCCTTCGTGGTGTAGAACAGATCGAACACGTGCTCGCGGTCTTCGTCGCTGATTCCAGCGCCATCATCGTGCACCTCGACTCGGACTCCACCTTCGTATCGCGTCGCCTCAAGCTTGGCGATACCGCCGTCTGGCATGGCCTCCCGCGCGTTGCGAAGAAGATTGAGGAGCGCCTGTCGGAGCTGTGGCTCGTCCATGGCGACCTCGGGAAGCTGGGCCCCGAGGTCCACGCGAAGCTCCACCTCGGCTGCATCCATCTCACGCTGCACGAAGTCGGCGGTATCGCGCAACAAGCTCGTCGGATCGGTTGGATTGAGCGACGGTTCGGGCAGACGGGCGAGTCGGAGGTACTCCTCGGTGATGCTCTCCAACCGTTCGAGCTCCTGCTGGATCGACTCCATTAGCTTCATGCTCTCGGCATTGGCGTCCGAGAGCTCGTCACCGAGCATGTCTACGTTCAGCCCAATGCTGGAAAGAGGATTGCGGACCTCATGCGTGACATGCGCGGCCATGCGCCCAATTGCCGCCAGGCGCTCCGTCTGAATGAGACGCGACTTGGTGGCAACCGCGTCCGACACGTCGTCTGCCACCACGAGCACACCACGCACGCCTTCGGGACCCGCCTCATCGCCGAAGGGCGTGACGAGCACATCGACCAGACGCTCGGAAAAGCCAGCGATATGTTCGCCTTCGAGCGTGAGCGCGGCGCTCCCGACAGCCACCTGCTCGATAGCCGCACCGAGCGCTGGGAATCGTCTCAAGAGCGAAGTGTCGTCGATGGGGGAGCCTACCTCACGACTGCTCACGCCCAGGATCTCTTCGGCCGCCGGGTTGGTCGTCCGGATGACGTGATCCTGGTCGATCACCACGATCGCCGCACGCAGGGCCTCGACGATCTGTACCTGCATCCGTTGGAGTCGCTGCTCGGCGAGCGCGGCTTCACGTAGCCGTTGGTCGCGGGCCGCTAGCGCCTGCACCATTCGCTCGAACTCGGCGACCAACTGACCGAGCTCGTCGTTGCGCTTGATGTCGACGGCGCTCGAAAGGTCCCCCCGCGCCACGGCGGCGACACGTTCGTGCAGCAATGGTATCGGACGAAGAAGTCGCTGCGAAAGAAACGTGACGGCAATGCCAACAACCAACGCCAGAAGCCCAAAAATACCCAAGAGAAACGTGGCTTGCTTCTCTTGCTCGGCCGCGAGCGCGCTAGTTCTCGAGATCCGCTGCTGAACGCTTTGCGACGCACGGTCATAGTTGCGCTCGATCCGTTGTTCGGTGCTTCGAAGCCTGGTCAGGAGCGCCTCCACGGCCTCGGGGTCGTCTACGACCAGGTTGAAGAGCTGCTTGTACTCTCCGTCGATCTCTTCGTAGGCGGCGCCGATCGCGTTGAGCTCCCGACGGACCGCGCGAAGCGGCGCAAGCGTCCCGAGCTCTACAGCAAGGGCCTCGGCGTGCTCGACCCCCTCGTAGGCACGGCGAAGGGTCGATGGCCGGATCCGAAGCGCCGCCCGGAGCCATGCTCTCGTGGGCCCACTGCGTTCGGATTCAAGCGCACGCTCGATGAGGTTGGCGTAGACGCTCTGTGTGGCCTTGGCCTGCCCCAGGGTGAGGGCCAGGGGAATGTACCCATCTTGGAGGAGCCCAAGCGTTTGCGAAGTCCGATGGTGTTGGAAGAAGCTCAGGCCTCCCACGACGCCAAATGCGACGATGACCACGATGTACCCGACGACGATTCGGGTCGGTATCGTCAGCCACTTTCGGCCGGGAGTACTGCTCGGGCTGGTCACCGGGTGATCCTAAACCTGAGCGCCTGGCCAGTCCATCTACCCGCCGGACCCCCCCGGAACCCGGGAGAGGCTCAGTTAATATGGGCCTCAGTGGCCCCGCTCACAGGCCGCTCACGTCTGGCATGATGCTCGATGGCGGCTCGCACGAAGCTCGTAAACAGCGGGTGCGGTTGGTGGGGCTTGCTCTTGAACTCAGGGTGGAACTGGCACCCGATGAAGTGTGGGTGGCCGGGCAGCTCGACCATCTCGACGAGACGGTCGTCCGGGGACACACCCGAAAGCAGCAAGCCAGCGCGCTCGAGATCTTCACGATACGTGTTGTTCACCTCGTACCGATGACGGTGGCGTTCGCTGATCTGCGTCGAGCCATAGACCTTCGCCGCAAGTGAGTCGGGCTTGATCGTGCATGGATATGCGCCGAGGCGCATCGTCGCACCCTTGTCCTCGACGCTGAGCTGATCCGGCATGATGTCGACGACGAGGTGATCTGCGTCGCGATCGAACTCGGCACTGTTGGCACCGCTCAGGCCACACACGTTTCGCGCGTAGTCTACGACGACCATCTGCATCCCGAGGCAGATCCCAAAGAACGGGATGTTGTTCTCGCGTGCATACTGGATGGCACGGACCTTCCCTTCGGCGCCACGATCTCCGAAACCACCGGGCACCAGGATCGCATCATGATGCCCCAACAAGACTTGCAGGTTGCCCTGCTCGAGCTCCTCACTATCGACGTAGTCGAGCTCGAGCTTCACATCACACTCGAGCGCGGCATGCACTAGTGCCTCGTGAAGAGACTTGTACGAATCTGGAAGATGGACGTACTTGCCGACGAGCGCGATCGAGACGTGCCCGCTGCCGGGGGCAAGGTAGCGATCCACAGTCCGGCGCCAAACCGAAAGGTCAGGGTCCCGCGCCCAGATGTTGAGTCGATCGGACAGCAAGCGGTCGAGGCCCTGCGCGTGGAGGGTCAAGGGCAGCTCGTAAATGACACGAACATCGGGGGCCGCGATGACTGCATCGACCGGCACGTTGCAGAAGTGGGCGATCTTCTCGCGTAGCGGCCGCGGCAGCTCCCGATCGACCCGGCACAGGAGCAGTTCGGGCTGGATCCCGAGGCCGAGGAGTTCTTTCACCGAGTGCTGCGTGGGCTTGGTCTTGAGCTCGCCCGCCGCGGCAATGTAGGGCACGAGGGTCACGTGCACCGAAACACTGTTTTGAGGGCCCAGCTCGACCCGCAACTGACGAACGGCTTCGAGAAAGGGCAGCGACTCGATATCGCCCACGGTGCCACCGATCTCGACGATCGCCACGTCGACATCGCGGCTAGCCTCTTTGACCCTGGCTTTGATCTCGTCGGTGATGTGAGGAATCACCTGAATCGTGGCGCCCAGATACTCGCCGCGACGCTCTTTCGCGATTACCGAGTCGTAGATCCGCCCCGTCGTGAAGTTGTTCGCCTTGGTCATCGTCGCCTTGGTGAAGCGCTCGTAGTGACCGAGATCCAGGTCGGTTTCGGCACCGTCATCGGTCACGAAGACTTCGCCATGCTGGAAAGGCGACATCGTGCCGGGGTCGACGTTGATGTAAGGGTCCAGCTTGATGTTGGTGACGCGTAAACCACGCGCCTCAAGCAGAGCTCCCATCGAGGCGGCCGCGAGGCCTTTTCCGATGGAGCTGACAACACCCCCTGTGACGAAGATGAACTTGGTATGACGCGCGTTCATCCCCTTCATGAGTGGAGGCTCCTGCAGTATTGCGTCCGGCTTACGCAACAGCCTGACCTTAAGGGGCCAACACCGGTGTGTCAACGCGGCACGCGATCGAGATTCAACGCTCGCTGTTAGACGTGTTTTCTAGGCCTGCGAATCGCGCCTACCGCTCGGGTTCGGAATCAATGACGCGCGTGTGAGTCTGGCCACCCCAAATCGTTCTCGCAGCGCTTGGGTGGTGGCCGCAAGACGCTCGCGGCGCTCGCGATCGACATCCGGAAAGAGCTCGGCGTCCGGCACCTTGGTCATATTGGAAACCGAGACACCAGTCAGGCGCACACCGTAGCCCAGATCGTCGAAACGCCCGAGCAACTCCCCGGCCGCCTCGAAGATCGCGTCGGTGTCGGAGACCGCTCGGGGGAGTCGCACCTGGCGAGACCGAATGCGATGGTCGCCATATTTGATCTTCAACGTGACCACTCGGGCCCATAGCCCTCGGTCGACGAGACGATCGGCCACGCGCATCGACTGGCGCAAGATCGGTTTGAGCAGAGCATCCCGCGTGCTGAGATCGTGCTCGAACGTCTCTTCACTGCCGAGACTCTTGGGCGGTGCGCCGACGACGACGGGACGGTCGTCGATGCCTCGCGCGAGATCGCGAGCGACCGGTCCCCAGCTGCCGAGTAGCTGTTGGAGCGTACTGGTATCCGTTCGCGCCAAGTCGCCGATCGTTTGGAGGCCGGCCGCGCGAAGCCTCACGCGAGCCTTGGGCCCCACACGCCACATCCGCTCGAGCGGCAGGGGGGCCAAAAACTCGGCTGCTTCTTCGTCGGGAACCAAGGTGAGCCCATCGGGTTTGTCGAGGTCACTCGCGATCTTGGCGACGAACTTGTTCGGGGCCACCCCTGCCGACCCGGTCAAACCGAGGCCTTCATTGATGTCGTGCTTGATGCGCCGCGCGATGCTTTCGCCATCTCCGAACAGGGCCCTACTTCCGGAAACGTCTAGAAACGCCTCGTCGATCGAGAGACCCTCAACCAAAGGGGTGTACCTGCGAAAGACTTCGAACACCTGACGGCTTAGCTCCAAGTAGCGCGATCGGCGCGGAGGAACGACGATCGCCTGGGGGCAGCGGCGAAGCGCCTCAACCATCGACATCGCAGACCGAACCCCCATGGGCCTCGCCTCATAAGAAGCTGCGGTGACCACGCCGCGCCTCGAACGTGCCCCGACTAACACCGGTTTTCCCCGGAGCTCTGGGTCGTCGAGTTGCTCGACGGACGCGAAAAAGGCGTCCATATCGAAATGGATGACTGTACGCATGCGCCGTTAGCAACCGTACCGCATCAAGTCTTGATCGTCAGCGCGATCGCCCGTACCGTCGGGCCCCATGGCGGAACCGGGCGATCGAGACCCCTATCAGGGTCCATTTGGCGTACTGAGGCGAGTCGACGACTGGGTCTTCGCCATCGAGATGGGAATCCTCTGGACGTTCCTCGGGGTTTCCTGCGCCATGGTGTTTCTCGACGTCATGTATCGGCGCCTCGCCGCACCCGACAGCAAGGTCGCAGACCTTGCCGCACGCATCTTCAACGTCGAGAGCCCAGAGGCGCGCGAACAACTCACGGTAGCCGGGCCGATCATCAGCGCGGCGATCGGCGTTGGGTTGCTTTACTTCGCGTTCTGGACCGCCGAGTACAAGACCGCTGCGCCGGGCCAGCAGTCCAAGAGCAAGCCTGTGATCTACACCATTCTTGCGGCGGCGGCGCTCGGCTTGCTCGGGTGGATCATGCTCCGGCCCGACGTCGAGTCTCGGTGGTTCTACATGCTACTGTACGGCCTCGCTTCGGCCGCGTGGCTCTACAAGTTGGTCCAGAGCCGCGATCCTCAGTGGCCACGAAAGATCTTCGCGTTCGTCATCGTTACCGCGGTGTTCGTCATGATCGCGATGGACTACTTCCCCGACGGCTATAGCTGGTCGAAAGAGATCGCGTTGATCATGCTCCTTTGGGTCGGCTTCATAGGCGCCAGCGTGTGTGCGCACGAGGGGAAGCACATTCACATGGGCGCACTCAAACGGATCGTACCTGCCCGCCTGTCGCGCTGGTCGGACGCGATCGGTTTCCTGACGACCGCGGCATTTGCCTTTTTTATTGCACTCCTCGGTTACATTTACGCTGCGGAAGCGATCACCCTCGAGGGTCGTTTCGAGCAGACCAACATCCCGGACTGGGTCGCAACCATCGCGGTCCCCGCGGCGTTCGCCATGACTACGCTTCGCTACATCGGGGCAGCGGTCAGCATCGTGTTGGGCGGCTCATACGGCCAAGCCCCGGTAGATGAAGCCATGGTCGCGGCGACTCAGGCCAGGGAGCAGGGGGCCGAGGGATGACCGACGCCGCAAACCGCAAGCTTCCATTCCTCGTCTTCGTGGGGATCATCGTCTTCCTGCCCTTCTTGGGGAAAGGCGGGCTTCTTGCCGCAGCGATCCTGGCTGCAGCGGTGCTCGGCTCGCCGCTCTTCGTGCTCATCGGGGTGGCAACCCTCGGAAGCCTCTTTCTCTGGAGTGGCTTCCGCGACCCGGTGCAGTTCACCATCGTCATCGAAGGCATACGAAGCCTCGCCGACAGCCCGACCCTCCTCGCGATCCCGTTCTTCATCATGAGCGGCGCGATCATGAGCAAGGGCCAAATCAGTCAACGCCTAGTCGACTTTGCGCAGGCCTTCATCGGATGGGTTCCGGGTGGCATGGCGATGAGCGCGGTCGTCGCATGCATGTTGTTCGCGGCGATCAGCGGTTCTAGCCCGGCTACCGTCGTCGCGATCGGCTCGATGATGGGTCCAGCTCTGATCGCCGAGGGCTACCGAGAGCGCTTCTCCCACGGTCTGCTCACTTCCGCGGGCTCGCTCGGGATCCTGATCCCACCGTCGATCCCGATGATCGTGTACCCAATCGTCAACCAGAGCGCGGTCATCGAAGTCGAGCTCCTTTTCGCTTCGGGCTTCGGGCCCGGCCTCGTGATGGGCTCGATCCTGATCGGCTACTCGTTCTATCAAGGCTTGGTCGACAAAATCCCCACCTCACCTTTCAAGCTCAGACGTTTGATGACAGCGACCCGAGATGGCTTTTGGGCGCTGATGTTCCCGGTGCTGATCCTCGGCGGCATCTACGGCGGTATCTTCAACGCGGTCGAAGCTTCGGCGGTCAGCGTCGTGTACGCCATCATCGCCGAAGTCTGGCTGCACCGAGCCCTCAAGATCAAAGACGTACCCAGCATCTTCGGCGAGGTGGGTGTTTTCCTTGGCTCCTTCCTCGTCATTTTGGTCATGGCACTCGCCCTTGGCGAGTTCCTCGAGAAGGAAGAAATCCCCGCTCAGATGGTCGAGTGGATTCAGTCGAAGGACCTCGCTCAATGGCAGTTCTTGCTCCTGCTGAACGCCATGCTCCTCGCAGTGGGCATGATGATGGACATCTTGAGTGCGATGTTCGTTTTCGTGCCATTGCTAGCTCCGATTGCAGCTTCGATGGGGGTCGACCCGATCCACTTCGGCATCATCTTCATCGTCAACCTCGAGATCGGGTACCTGACCCCTCCAGTGGGGCTCAACCTCTTCGTGGCGAGCGCCCTTTGGGAGAAGGGCGTCGGGCACATCATTCGCTCAGTCCTCCCCTTCGTGGGCCTAATGCTGATCGGACTCGCGATCATCACGTGGTACCCCCAGGTCTCGATCGGCCTCGGGAACGCGATTATGGGCACCGGAAGCGAAGAGATCGACGCCGAGGGCGAAGAGGGAGCGGTCAAATCGGGCATGCCCACCATGGAAGAAATGATGCGTGAGGCCCAAGCCCTTGACGAAGACACGGACGACGACGACGACACAGGGAACGACGACGAAGGCGATGAACCAGAAGAAGCCGACAACGGGGAAGACCAACAACCCTGAACTCGGCTGCACCCCCTCCCTCCCCGTGATAGGCTCACTTGCTCGATGGCGTACACCGTCTTTGCAAGAAAGTATCGCCCCCAAACCTTCGACGACCTGGTGGGTCAGGAGCATGTCGCGCGCACGCTCGAGAACGCCATCCGGTCGGATCGCGTCGCACACGCGTTTCTCTTCACGGGCGTGCGAGGGGTCGGCAAAACCACCACCGCCCGCCTCCTCGCCAAGGCGCTCAACTGCGAGAAAGGTCCCACGCCAACTCCTTGCAACGTGTGTGACCCGTGCCGCGACATCACCGCGGGTATTGACGTCGACGTGCAAGAGATCGACGGCGCTTCGAACAACAGCGTCGAAGACGTAAGGCGCCTGCAAGAGTCGCTTCCGTACCGGCCTCAACGGGATCGCTCGAAAATCGTGATCGTCGACGAGGTGCACATGCTGTCGACTGGCGCCTTCAACGCTTTCTTGAAAACGCTCGAAGAGCCGCCGGACCACGTGAAGTTCATCTTCGCGACGACCGAGAGCCACAAAGTGCCGATCACGATTCGATCGCGATGTCAGCAGTACGATTTCCGTTTGATTCCCCATCGTCTGATTGCAGCCCGGATGAGAGAGATCCTCGCCGAGGAAAACCTAACGGCAGACGATGAAGCGATCTCGGCCGTCGCGCGAGAGGCTGCGGGCTCGATGCGAGACGCGCTCACCCTTCTCGACCAGTTGGTAGCCGTCTCCGACGACCGCATCACCGCGGACACGGTCGCGACCAGCCTCGGAATCGCAGCCCGCGAAGCTCTCTACGGCGTGGCGCAGGCAATTCTCGAGGGTGATGGAGCCGCCGTGGTCGCCGCCGTAAACGGTCTGGCGGACCAAAGCGTCGATATGCAGCATTTCGCACGGCAGCTGCTGCAACTCGTCCGCGACCTCGTCGTCCTGAAGCTCGACGCGGGCGATCCTGCAGAGTGGGTTCCGGAAGAACGGGACGCCGCGCGGGCGCTGATCGAGGACGTCGATATCCTAGAGCTGCAACGTGTGTTTCGCGCGACTTCCACCGTGATGGATGAGATGGCGCAAAGCCCGGACCCCAAGCTCATGCTCGAGATGGGCTTGGTTCGCGTCGCCACCAGGCCACCATTGCAATCCGTCACCGAGCTCTTGGCGCGACTTGACGTGCTTCAGGGCCAGTCCGGCCATGGAGGCGAGGGCGCACGGAAGCCGCAGCAGCGAAAGCCCGCGCCCAAAGCGCGGAAGGAACCTCCGATCAAAGCCGCCGCCCCCAAGCCAGGCACGGAGCCTGAACCCGAAACGACGGCGCCCGACCCGGACCAACCGATCAAACCGGCCACTCGACACTCAGGCGGGTTTCAAACGAGCAGCGGCGAAGTGCTCACCCCGATTCGTCGAGCCGCGCTTCAAGAGTGGGAAGACCTGGTAGGGAACTTGCAAAGGCAGCAACCCGCGCTTGCAGCAGTGCTCGAACATGGGGTGCCGAAGGCCGTAGGCCCAGATCGCATCGTCCTGTCCTTCCAAGACGGCTCCTTCTATGGGCGCCAGGCTGAGTCCCCCGACTCGATCGATGCGATCAAACGGGTAGCCGAGGAGCATCTCGGCGGGCGACCGGAAATCGAGATACGATTCGACGCTCCGAACGAAGGCGCGCCCAAGACCGTAGCGGCAGTCGCTGCCCAACGAAAAGAAGCCGAGGTCGATGCCAAACGCAGAGAAGCGCTCAATCACCCACGTGTACGAGACGCGATGGACGTATTTCCCGACTCAGCTGGAAAGCTGGATGTGCAGATCGAAGCAGACTGAATGGCAAACGATCCCATCGCCACCTTGATCTCGCTCCTTTCGAGGCTGCCAGGCGTCGGCGAACGAACCGCCGCCCGACTCGCCTTTCATGTTCTCGAGGGCGACGCACAATACGCACAAGCGTTGGGCGAGGCGCTGAGCACGATCCACGACAAAGTCAGCCGATGTGAGGTTTGTGGGAACTACGGCGCCGGATCGCAGTGCAAGATATGCGAGGACCCGAGACGAGACCCCACGACTATCTGTGTCGTCGCAAAGGTACCCGATCTAATCGCGCTCGAGGCGCTCGGCAGCTTTCGTGGGCGTTATCACGTGCTGCATGGTTTGCTGGCGCCGCTCGACGGCATTGGGCCCGACCAGCTCCCACTCGACGCGCTCGAGCGACGCATCCGGGAAGACGACGTGAAGGAGATCATCGTCGCCACACCACTCAACGTGGAGGGCGAAGCCACAGCTCTATACGTGGGGAACACCTTCGCGGCGTCCCCCGTTCGTGTCTCGAGAATCGCCGCAGGAGTCCCCCACGGGGGTGAGCTCGAGTTCACCGATCAGGTGACCCTCGGCCGCGCACTCGAAGACCGCCGCTCCCTGCAATAACGCCCTTTCAGTCCCGAGTGAATGTTTGTCGGCGGTGCCTCGTCGGAAGAAAAAGAGGTAGCCATGCACCGACTCGTCCTTCAACTCGTGTTCTCGTTCGCCACCATCCTGACCGTTGCCACGGCGGCCCGGGCGGAGGTCATCGTTTCCGGACCGACCGATTCATCGTCGCAGATCGTCATCAAGACCAGGCCTCCCACCGTGGTCGTCGTACGGCAGAAAGAGCCACCGCCCAAGGACCGCGAGCGAAAGGTCGGTCTCCACTTCGATGTCGGAGGCACGTTCGGGCCGAGCGTCAGGATGGGCGGATTCAACGGCGCCATTCGGTTTCGACCCGCCTCTCACTTCGGAATCGATCTCGGGGCCGGCTACTTCGCGGGAAGTGACTACCAAGGGGACTACCGCACCGAAGTTCCCGTCACGGCCAACATGCTGTTCTTCGTCAATCCGAAGAGCAAGGTGCAGCTCTACGTGCTGCTCGGTGCCGGGCTGTCCTTCGGCAAAAAGGAATCCTTCAACGAGATTCGCAACATGACACACGTGGGCGGCCAAGCGGGGCTAGGGCTCGAGTTTCGACTTGCTCCCGCATTCGCGCTCAATGCAGACGTCAGAGGTGTACTGCGACACCGGATCGATGGGGACCCGCGGCCCGAGTTCAGCGACGGGGCCCGCTCCTCAGACACGTCGGGAGGCGCGCTCATGACGGTCGGCGGGACGTTCTACTTCTAGGCGCTAGTGTGGGCGACCAATCTCAGAGATCCTCACGGACGGTTGCTGGTTCGACGCGACCCGAAGAGCTTCTTGAAGAAGCCCTCGTCTTCTTCGTCGTCCTCGTCTTCTTCGTTCTGGGCTCTCCTTTGGCCGGGGAGCGGGGGCGGCACGGTGACCCGCGGAACGTCGTCCGCGGCCCTTTCGAGTTCCTCGAGATCGTCCTCGTCCACCAACAACACGAAGTCGTCGGCAGAGTCGATGATTTCGATTTCGGTATTCTCGCTCTCCCACTCGTCCTGCGCGATTTCGGAATTCTTCGGCAGGGCGATGTTGGCGCCGTCCCCGAGGGCGTCTAGATCGCGGTCGACCGCAGCCAAGTCCGCCGGCTGGCCCCCTTCAAAACGGCAGAGGACCGAAGAGACTTCTTCCTCGTCCTTGCCTAGCTCGGCAAGGGCTTCGTCGAGCTCAGAGAGCTTCTCTTCGGAGACGGCCACGTAATAAATGTCACAGGAAATCGACGGCTCGTAAAGTCTTTCACGGAGAAAGAGGCCTACATGTCGGCTAGGAGCCTGCGAGGGCCGCACGGATTAGGGGCAGGCGGTCCTGGCCCCACGTGGAATAAGAACCGATCTGGACCGACGGAACCCCCCATAGACCGAGATTCGTGAGGATTTCTCGGTTGGTGGTGGTCTTCTCCTTCCAGCTGTCGTCGGCGAGGGCTTCCCTGACCTCCGCCTCGCCAATGCCAACGCGCCCGGCGAGAAAAAGGAGATCCGGGATCGACGCGATGTCCCTGGCCTCCGACCAACTGCCTTGAAGAGCCGAAAGCGCGAACTCAAGACCGAGCCCTTTGGGAACCGCACAGTGATAGAAAACGGCAAAGCAGTATCCGATCCCTTTGCCAAGCGGATCGCACACCCGGCCGAAAGGAATCCCAAGGCGATCGGCTTCGCGCTTCGCATCGTGGACGATATAGAGCCGCTTGGCGCGAGGCACCTGTAGCCCGCGCATGACCATCGGCAGCACCGGCCGGAGCTCGAGATCGATCAACCCCTGGTCACGCATGTCCCGAAGCTGGGGGAGTGACAGATAGGAGTAAGGACTGCGGAACGAAATGAACACCTCAAGACGAGGTCTCCCATGGGTAGCGCCGAGCATCGCGGTGAGGCTGGGTGCTCGCCCCGCGGCGAGCTTGGTATCTCCGTCAAGTCCTTCGCTTTGTAGGCGGCCCTCCAGGTAGGGAAGTCGATCGAGGCCCCAGTACCACTCTCCGCCGTAGTGCAGCATGCCCGACTGGTAGTGCCCCGACCGTTCGAGTCGTTCGAGGTTGCGCCTAAGGAGCGGACTAACCGACTCACCAGAAACCGCCCCATGTCGTTCGACCAGGCTCGCGAGAGCGTTTCCATCGTCGGTCCAGACCGCCTCTCCGACCCGTTGCGCCACCTCCAACTGTTCAGCGCTCGGCCTGTCTCGCAGGAGCACCGCGTGCGCACGCCGAATGCGGTCTGCAGGGGGAAGCTCGGTGCGAGGAGCAAAGCTCAGGCCATAGCTTTCGGCGAGGAGAGCAGCATCGCGCATCGCGTGATGCGCTAACATGTCGGGAGCAGGGTGCGCCGCAATGCTCGCTTCGGCGACCGGAATGACGTCGACCTCTAGCCGATAGATGCTTGCAAGCCGAGGCATGACCTGGGCCAGCAAGTGACTGTAGGGATCGTCTGCCCGATAGTAGAAAGCGACGCGACGCTTCCCCCCGCGCAGCAACCGACCCAAGGTATGCAGCGAATACTTCGATCGCCGAAGGTTCAAATACGAATCGATGCTTGTGCCGACGACCTGGGCCCTGGCCGACATCTAGACAGCTCCCACGAGCTCGTAGACCTTCATCACCGCCTCGTTGAGGCGACTCGGGTCGGGACCACCCGCCTGCGCAAAGTCTGGGCGCCCTCCCCCGTTGCCTCCCACGACCGCGGCAGCGGCTTTCACGATGTCTCCCGCGCGGAAGCGATTGGTGAGCCCCTTCGATACGCTGCACACGAGCAGAGCCTTCTTGCCGTCCTTGCTGGGCGCGCCCAACAGAACGACTGCGGGCGCGAGCTTGTCGCGCAACTGGTCGGCCATCTCGCGAAGCGTCCCGGCATTCCCGATTTCAACCACCGCTCCGAGAACGCTGGCGCCCTCGACTTTTCGCGCTGCAGCCGAAAGATCACCGCTCCCTCCCGACATGATCGAACGGTTGAGGCGATCGATCTCACGCTGAGCTTCTTTCTGTTGCTCGATGAGCCGCCCAACGCGGTCGCGGAGCTGTTGTGCCGGCGTTTTGAGAAGCAAGGCCGCACCCGCGAGCTCCGACTCGACCTCACGGAGGTGAGCAAGCGCGTTGAGCCCCGTCGTCGCTTCGAGCCGTCGGACGCCTGCCGCTAGGCCGCTTTCGGAGAGAACTTTGAAGAGCCCGATGTCCCCGGTACGGGCGGCATGCGTTCCACCGCAAAGCTCCAGCGACGGACCTATGCACAACATTCGGACCACGTCCCCATACTTCTCCTCGAAGATGCCGATCGCGCCGCGCGCTTTGGCCTCATCCATCGGCAGTACTTCGGTAGTGATCTCGGTGTTTTCGAGGACTTCACCGTTCACTAGGTCTTCGATCGCCGCGATCTCCGAGGGCTCCAAAGGCCGGGTTCCGCTGTAGTCGAAGCGGAGTCGGTCGGGGCCGACGAGCGAGCCCTTTTGCGTAGCTGTCGGGCCGACCACTTGGCGAAGCGCCCAGTGGAGCAAGTGAGTTGCACTGTGGTTACGGCGCGTCGCGCTCCGAGCCCCGTGATCGACCCGTAGGTCGACTTCGAGCTTTGGCATGAACGAGCCCGCCGCGACCCTACCGTGATGGATGATGAGACCGTCGACCGGCTTTTGGGTGTCCTCAACCTCGAAGAGCGAGTCATCGATCTCGATCGAGCCTCGATCGCCGACCTGGCCTCCCTGCTCGGGATAGAACGGCGTGCCGCGTGTGATGATCTCGCCGACCTGACCGGCCTCGAGCTTGGTAACGGCACCCCCATCGGAGATGATGGCGATCACTTCACTCCGTTCGCTCTCGGTGTCGTAGCCGAGAAACTCGACCGTGCCGACTTGCGCCGCGACGGTCTGATACACGCGGGCCACCGCACTGCTCCCGACCTTGGAGCCCTGACTTCGTGCCCGAGCCCTTTCGAGCTCTTCGGCGAAGCCGTCGCGATCAACCTCGAAGCCTTGTTCCTGACCGATGATTTCCTGAAGATCAACTGGGAAGCCGTAGGTGTCGTAAAGCCGGAAGGCCACTTCGCCGGGCAGGGAGCGCGCGCCGCCTTTCTCCGTCCATTCATCGTTGTCGTCGATGAGTTGGAGGCCCCTGTCGAGCGTGCGGCGGAACCGTTGCTCTTCCTGTAGAGTGATGTCTTCGATGAGCTCGCGACGCTCGGCAAGCTGTGGATAGGCCGCGCTCATATTGTCGACGACGCGAAGCGCACAATGGTGCAGGAAGGGCTCGCCGATCCCCAAACGATGACCATGCCGAATCGCGCGCCGCATGACGCGTCGAAGGACATAGGCGCGGCCGTCCTTGTCGGGGAAAACACCTTCGGAAATCAGAAAGGCGGTGGTGCGGGCATGATCGGCGATGACGCGCATGCTGACATCGTCGTCCGATTGGCTCGACCCATAGCGTTTTCCGGAGATTTCCGCCGCCAGATCGACGAGGGGGCGGAACAGATCGGTGTCGTAGTTGCTCAGGACGTCCTGTGAAACGACGGCAATGCGCTCGAGGCCGGCGCCCGTGTCGATCGACGGTGCAGGAAGCGAGATCATCTTGCCGTCTTCGTGTCGTTCGAACTGCATGAACACGAGGTTCCAGAGCTCGAACCATCCTCGGCCATCGGGAGCCGGCTCCTCGTCAAAGGTCCGCGGATCGATCTCATCGAGACCGAGGCAGTAGTGAATTTCGGAGCAAGGTCCGCACGGACCGGTGTCACCCATCTGCCAGAAGTTGTCTTTGGCGCCGCAACGAATGATGCGGTCCTTCGAGAAGCCCGTGACATCGGCCCAGATCTTGGCTGCCTCATCGTCGGCCGGCGCAAGGCCTTCCTCACCGCCGAAGACCGTGACCAGCATGCGTTCCGGCTCGAACGCCAGCGTGTTGGTGAAGTAGTCCCAAGCGTACTGAATGGCCTCGCGCTTGAAGTAGTCACCAAACGAGAAGTTGCCGAGCATCTCGAAGAACGTGTGATGCCTCGCCGTAACACCGACGTTTTCGAGATCGTTGTGCTTTCCGCTGATGCGAATGCACTTCTGTGACGATGTCGCACGGCTGTACGGGCGCTCCTCCTTGCCGGTAAACACGTCCTTGAACTGCACCATCCCCGCGTTGGCGAACATCAGCGTCGGATCCTTCGGCGGCACCAGCGGGCCGGAGCCAACCCTTTCGTGCTCGCGGCCCTCGAAGAAACGCAGAAACGATTCGCGAATTTCGGATGACGAAGCCATTCGCCACGATTGCTAGCGCTTGTGCGGCGCCCACGCAACGCCTGTGCTAGAGGCCTGCGCGTGCTGACGTGCCTGCGCGTCCGGAACTTCGCCATCATCGAGGAGCTCGAGGTTGACCTCGGCGGAGGGCTCAATATCGTCACAGGCGAGACGGGCGCCGGAAAATCGATCCTGGTCGATGCCCTGCAGCTGGTGCTCGGGGCCCGGGGACGTCTCGAAGTCGTCAGGACCGACGCGGACGCGGCCGAGGTGGAGGCTCTCTTCGATCTCACCGATGACATCGACGCCCTCAATACGCTCCGGGAACAGGGACTAGAGACCGATGGCGAGTTGGTCGTTCGGCGGGTGGTGACCGCCGCAGGCCGCACGCGTGCGTACATCAATGGACGCCTCACAACCCTCGGCCAGCTCCGGGAGGTCACGAAAGGCCTCGCCGACATCTCCTCGCAGCACGAGTTTCATTCGCTCGCGGACGCGCGACATCATCTCGCGTATCTCGACGCATTCGCCGATCACGAGTCACTGGTCGAAGGGGTCGGCGAGGCCCACGCTGCGTTGATCGAGGCAGCCGGCCGGCTCGAAGAAGTCATCTCCGAAGAACGCGGTCGCGCCGATAGAGAGGACTTGCTTCGCTTTCAAGTGGCCGAGATCGACGCGCTTGCCGACGTGCTCGGCAACGAGGAGGTGCTCTTCATGGAACGGGAGCGCCTGCGACACGCGGAGAACCTCGGGAGCACTGCCGGTGAGGCGGAAGCGCAGCTCTACGCGGCGGACGACGCTCTGTGTGGGTCGCTCTCCCGCATTGCGACATCGGTGGAACAAGCCTCGCAGTTCGATCCAGGCCTCGGTCCGGTGGCCGACCAGATCAAGGAAGCGTTGGTGCAGCTGGAGGACGCGGCGTCCGAGCTCGGCCGGTACGCGCGCGACCTCCCCTTCGACCCCCGTCGCTTGGCCCAGCTGGAAGAGCAGATCGACCAGCTACAGCGCGTCAAGCGGAAGCATGGTGGAAGCGCAGCCGAGGTCCTCGCCCACGGCGAGCAAGCCAAGAAGGAGCTCGATTCACTCGAGCGCCACGAAGAGCGCGTCGACCACTGCCAACGGGAGTACGACGAAGCGTTGAAGCGAGCTGCCACGGTCGCCCTCTCACTTCGGAAAAAGCGGCAGACTGCAGCGAAACGGCTGAGCAAAGCGATTAGCGAGGAGCTCTCGTCGCTCGGCATGGGAGAAGCGAAGGTGACGGTCGAGCTTGCCGCCCTCGAAGGCGGTCCACGAGAACTGCAAGTCGACGGGGCGCGCCTTTCGCCGACGGGGATCGACCATGCCGAGCTGCTGATCGCTCCGAACCGGGGTGAAGAAGCCAAGCCGCTCCGCAAGATTGCAAGCGGCGGCGAGCTATCCCGATCGATGCTGGCCATCAAACGAGTGCTCGCCGGTCTCGGACCCGCGAGCTTGTACGTATTCGACGAGGTCGACGCCGGGATCGGCGGCGCCGTCGCCGAAGTCATCGGGCGCAAGATCCACGAAGTGGCCCAATACAGCCAGGTCCTATGCATCACTCATCTGCCGCAGATCTCCGCCTACGCCGACGCCCACTATCGAGTGCACAAAGAGGTAGTCGGCGAAAGGACGAAGAGCGACATCCGATTGCTCTCGGACACCGAGCGGCTGGAGGAGATCGCACGCATGCTGGGCGGGGTTCAAGTGACAGAGCAAGCAAGGGCCGCAGCCCAGCAGCTGATCCAAGGCGCGAACGGCTGAGTCGCTGGCGCTGCTACAGTCTCTGAAGTCTGATAGTAAGGTCCGGTGACAGCTCCTACCACGGGCGAAGTTGCGAGGACTTGGGCAGGAGCTGGGCTGGTTCTGGCGGCATCCAACGCTTTCGCGATCGTAGTCGTTCTGCCGTTGCCCGAAAGCGGCGCCTGGCTGCGACTGCAACATCACTTTTTCGACGCGCTGCACGTCACTGGTTTGGCTGCGACTGGAGCGCTGACCGCCGCGGCCTTCAGCCATGCGCCCACGAGGTTGCGACCCCTGGGTTGGGCACTCTACACCGCAATCACCTGCGGCCTCTTGTGGCCGCTGCTCGACCAAACCATGACCCGACGGGCGATCGTGATCGGCACGACCTTGGGGTTCGAGGTGCCCGGTCCTGCGGTCAGCGTGCTTCATGCGGTCTTTCTCTTGCTGATCGGTCTTTCCATCCCAGCAAGCCACTGGATCACGAAGGCGCTCTTTCGCCTTCGCTTTGGCCGGCCGTTCGTCGCAGGGGCGGCGATCATTGCGATCGTAATAGGGCATGCGGTACTACGAGATGAGTACGAAGACATTCACACGGCCATTCTCTGGCCGGCCGCGATGTTGCTGGGTGCGTGTCTCTTGCCATTGTGGCCGGAGGGTCTCGAGCAGGCGAAGCCACGCGCGGTGGCGCTCGTCATCGCCGTGGGATTGGCGGCCGCCGCCGTGCTCGTGTCACCACCAACCGAAGTTCGCAGGGAGCTCTTTCGAACGCAGGGCAGTATTGCGAGCTTCGCTCTTGCGCAAACCATTTGGCGAGTGCCGACGATTCCCGGCGCCGATCACCACGTGGACTTCATCGACCCGCTCCCTGTCCCCGAGGCGCAGCCTCTGGTCAAAGACCCGGTGGTGTTGATCGTGGGCATCGACGCCATGCGCGGGGACCTACTCAGCGAGGGACGATACGACACAGAGCTCCGCAACCTCAGCCGGCTTCGCGATAGCGGCGCGTACTTTCCTCGCGCACTTGCGCCGGGGTCGCAGACCTCGATCACTTACACGTCCGTATTCAGCGGGCGCTACTTCTCCCAGCTTCACTGGGCGTACCACGGCTCGGGCAAAGAGCGTCGCCTCTACGCAGCGGCAGACTCGAGCCCACGGCTTGCGGAGCTACTCGGTCAGTCCGGCGTTCGGACGGTGAGCTTTCTTTCCCCAGGCTTCCTTCGGGGCAACTTTGGTATCGCCCGCGGCTTCGAAGAAGAGAACTTGGTGAGCAAAGACCACGCGCCGGCTCGCAAGCTGATGCGGCCACTACTTAAAGAGCTTCGCGCATACCGCAGCGGCGGAGCGCTCTTCTTCGCCCACTTCATGGACCCTCACAGACCATACAACCTGGGCCCGCTCAAAGAGGGGGCGCCCGAGCAGCGGTATCTCTCCGAGTTGCTCGCTCTCGACCGCCAACTCGGGACCCTGATCTATGTCATGCGCAGGACCTTCCCGAGTCGTGGTTACATCGTGGTCCTTGCGGACCACGGAGAAGCTTTTGGCGAGCACGGCACGACCTTCCACAGTAAAACGTTGTACCAGGAGCTGATCCACGTTCCGTTGATCTTCTACGGGCCTGGCATCGTGGCCAAGCGACATGACCAGTGGGTAAGCCTGATCGACATCGCGCCAACCCTCCTTGCGCTTTACGGTCGAGCGGTGCCTGCCTCGATGATCGGAGAAAACCTGCTTCCTGCACTGCTCGGGCAACCCCAGCCTCCCCGTGCGCGCCCAATCGCAGCTGAGGGTCGACAAAGGCGGGCCCTAGTTCTGCAGAACGGTCTCAAGGCGATCGAAGATCGCCGCCACAAAACAATCGAGGCTTACGACCTGGCGCACGATCCCGAAGAGCGTGTCGATTTGGTGATCCACGATCCGAAGCGCGCCGCCGAAGTGCTGTCAGCCTTGCGATCGTTTTTCGCGAAGTACGCCTCCGAGCGCAACGGGTACCAGCCGCCGTACAAGCGATAGCGTCTTCCGAGCTATGTCATCGCTGACGCCGACACTGCCGCTGCTAGGCCCTCTGCTTGGGGCCAACCAACGTCCGCAGCGTCCCCTCCGCCACCACGTCGCCACCCTCGTCCTTCAGGACGACTCGAATTTCGTACTCTTGCTTGGTGCTGCTGTCGATCAGCGGACAGTGGCACTCGCCGGTGATCGTCCCGCGGGCCTTCTTGGTGTAGTCGAGCGCTATTCCGGCGGCGATCAGGCGAGCGTCATCCGGCAGGGTGTAGAGGGCGGCGATGTTGCCGGTCAGCTCGACCAGATTTGCGAGCGCGACCGCGTGTATCGAGGCGAGGTGGTTTCGCACCGCGTGCCGATCAGTCAAGGTGAGGCGGGAGTACCCTTCTCGGAGCTCCTCGACATTGGCTCGCATCGAGCCTGAGTACGGCGCCATCCGCCCGATGAGTCGACTGAAAACCAACTTGCCCCCAGGCAGGGGGCTGAGCCTGTCCCACATGCTTCGGACCACGTTGTCCGAAGACTCCGTGGCGATGGCGAGGGCTTTAGCGTTCAAAAAGGTCGTGAGGGCCATGATGGCGACAGCGTACGTGGACGCGGAGCGAACTCCAACGCACACCCTTGCGTGGGCCCCATGCAGAATTCACTCAGAGAGGCGCACGTCCCCGCAAGCAGGCCCGAAAGTCCCCTCTACGATGCCGGTGCTTACCCGTAGGAATTCCTGCTCGACGAGCAGAAAACCGGACAGAGGGCACTCGACCTCATCAAGGGTGATGTCGATGTAGTCGGCGACAATCGTGAAGGAGAGGCCGTCCGGGTACTGGTCGACCCCCTGAATGACAGTGTCGTAGGTGAGCGAGCCGCCGAGTGATGTCGCGGTCACGGTGATCCCTCCGTGCATGTGGACGATCAGACTGCCGACTCCACCAGCCCCCTGCGCGCTGATCGTCAGGTCGATGTCGATATCATCCCCGTTCGAGGACAAGGTTCCGTCGATCGTGCCGTTGCTGACGCTGCAGTTGTCGTACGTGATGACGGAGCCGTCCTCGGTAACGCACTCGTCGAGGGGAGCTTTCTGCGTGAGGAGGTTGATGAACACGCCCGCACCGTCCCTGCCGGCGTTCGCGACCGCACTGAGGTCGGCGTAGATCCTGGTCATAGAGATCAACGACTCGGAGTTTGCAGGATCCTCGAAGAGACCATCGAGGCGTGCAGTTGAAACCACCGCCTTTCCGGCCGACGCGGCGACTGCGGACCGCCCTACGCTTTCCTGGTCCGCGCATCCGTAACAAACCAGGAGGAGCGCCGTAGTACTGGATAACAACCTCTCCTTCATTTCATCCCCCTACCTGATACTAAAGGCAATACCGGCCTGCAGTATCAGGTAGGGCCTTTTTTTATCCGTTGCCAACGTAACGTTGCCTAGGCGGTGATCAACTTCGCAAGCCGATCAAGGCTCTCGTGCGCGCCGCCGAGGGTGAACTCGAGAAGCTTCGACGTCATGAAGTAGCGGTAGAGTGGATAGTCTCGGTCGAAGCCCATCCCGCCATGAACGTGTTGTGCCGCCGCCACGACCCGCGCGCCGGCCTCGGAGGCCCAGAACTTCGCGACCGCGAGCTCCTTGTCCGCGTCGAGACCTCGATCGAGGCGCCAACAGGCCTGCCACATCGATGACTTCATCGCTTGCACGTCGATGTAGGCGTCGCCGACTCGCTGGGTCACGCCCTGGAAGGTCGCAATGGGCACGCCGAACTGCTTTCGCTCGCCCGAGTATTGCGCCGTCATGAAGAGCGCCTGCTCGGCGATGCCGAGCTCGATCGCGCAGATCCCGAGACTCGTCCGATCGACCAGGTAACGGAGGACTTGTTCGCCGTTGTCGATCGTGCCCAACACATCCTCCGACGAGACCGCAGCATCATCGAGCTCGAGCAGCCAGAGCGGCTCCCCGTTGGTGCCACGCTGGTCCCAAAGCCTAACGCCTTTGACCTTCGGGTCGACCAAGAGGACGAGCACAGTACTATCGGCGGTGCGCGCCGGGACAACGATCCGGTCGGCGAGGTCGGCGTAGGCCACGTTGCTGAATCGGCCGGTCACAGTCCACCCCTTACCATCGGGCTTCGCGACGGCAGAAGGCTTCATCGGATTGCGGCTACCGAGATCGACCAGGGCGGCTGCGATGATGGTGCGCCCCTGCGCGATCCCACGGAGGAGGCGATCCTTCTGCTCGGGGGTGCCGAACGCTACTAGCGGAAGCGCCGCGGAGACGAGCGTGGGAAGCGCCGGAATCGGTGCGACGGTGCGTCCGACCTGTTGAAGCAGCAAACAGAGCTCCGTAAGCCCCATGCCCGCCCCGCCGAGCTCCTCGGGAATCGCTAGGCCAAGCATCTCGGAATCGGCGAGCTGCCTCCAGGCACGCTCGTGAAACCACTTGCGATCTTTGGCGAGGGCCTTGAGCGAGTCATCGGTGACGATGTCCTCCAAGACCCGTTTGACGAGGTCACGAAAGCTGTTCTGGTCGTCGGTAAATGAAAAATCCATGGTCGTGCCTCGTCAGCGTCGCCCGAGCCGGGGCATTCGTAGGCCGGCCTGGCAAATGATGTCTCGCTGGATTTCGTTCGTGCCACCCCCAAAGGTGAGCACCAATGACATGCGGTAGTACTTCTCGAGGCGTCCGCGAAGGAGTGCCCCCTCCGAGCTGTGGTGCAGAGTTCCCGCGGCGCCGTGAACCTCCATCAACAAACGCGAGCCTTCGACGTAAAACTCGGAGCTGTATACCTTGATCGCCGAAGCATCGGCAGGTGAAAGCGTATCCTCGGCAATTCCCCAGGCCTGCTGCCAATTGAGAAGCTTCAACACTTCGAGCTTCGCATAGACACGGGCAAGATTGGTTTGCACCCAAGGCAGGTCGGCTACTTTGCCGCCATCGCCGTTCGGGGCCTTTTTTGCCCACTCGATAGTCTCGGTGAGGATCTTTTCGAGGGGACCAACCGAGCACAACGCGACGCGCTCGTGGTTGAGTTGCGTGGTGATCAAATGCCACCCCTTGTTCTCGTCGCCCACGAGGTTCCCGACGGGGACGCGGACATTGTCGTAGTACACCGCGTGCACGTTGTTCTCGCCGAGCGCGTGCATCGGCGTGATCTGAATGCCTTCCGCGTCAGCCGGGACGATGATGATCGAGATTCCCTTGTGCGCTGGGGCGTCGGGATCGGTTCGACAGGCGAGCCAAAAATAGTCGGCGTGATCAGCGAGGCTCGTCCAGATCTTCTGCCCGCTTATCACGTACTCGTCGCCATCCCGAACCGCACTGGTTCTGAGCGACGCGAGGTCGGTACCGGCGCTCGGCTCGGTGTACCCGATCGAGAAGTGACACCGGCCCTCGAGGATCTTCGGCGGGTACTTCGCCTTCTGCTCCTCGGTGCCGAACTTGAGCAACGTCGGACCGACCGTGTTGAGCGTCAGGATCGGGACGGGGAAGCCGGCCCGCTGAACCTCGTCGAAGAAGATGAATTGCTCGATCGGGCCTCGACCCTGGCCGCCATGCTCTTTGGGCCAACCGATGCCGAGCCAGCCGTCGGCACCGAGCTGTCGCATGGCCTCGTGGTAAAGAGGGCCGCCGCCTTCCGCTTCGTCGAGCTCGGCGAGGAGCTCTTCGGTGATCAGGCCTTCGAAATATCCGCGGAGCTCGTCGCGCAGTGCCTGTTGCTCGGGGGTGTAGTCGAAGTACATAGCCTCACGCGTCTCGGGTCTGAGCCAGAGTGAAACATGTTCTACTTTGCCCGGTGCTGGATGCAAGCCGGCCGAGCGCAGAGCCCCACGAGAAAAGCCAGCCCAAGGCCGGCTTTTTTCGCGAGAAAGTGCTCGGACTTCCGAGCTAGTCCTTCTTCTTCGCGGTTTCGGGAGCGTCTGGCTGCTATTCGGCGGCCTTTTCTGCGGCTCCTTCAGCAGCCTCTTCCCCGGCCTCCTCGGCGGCTTCGGCGGCTACCTCATCGGCAGCCCCGGCGGCTTCAGCGGCGTCGCCAGCAGCCTCGGCAGCTTCCACTGCTTCTTCGACTGCTTCCTCAGCCGCTTCCGCAGCCACCACTGCTTCTCCGGCAGCCTCTGCTGCAGCTTCATCGGCAACTTCGGCGGATTCCTCAGCGCTCTTCTTGCAGGCCATGAGGGCCCCGCAGATCGCAAGGACCAGGCCCAGTCGCAAAACGTTCTTGGTCATGATGATTCTCTCCGTTGGTAGGGCGGGGATCACACCTAAACACCCACATTCCCCGCTACCGGCCTTGGGGTAGCGGTTTGCAGAGATGACGTCAAACACGATGCGAAACGTGGTCGAGTTACCTCGACTCCCCTCTCGGATGGTCGCGCCAGCAGGCCTCCCCCCGGACTGTCTCGAAAAAGTCACACAAATCATGGGGAAAGAGTGATCCGAGGGCCCAGGGGGACCGTCTTGGCCACCCATCGAAGAGGGTTGAGTGGGCGTGATCGGCAATTGTCATTTTGTGTAGCATCACTGGATTTCGGCCCGCACGCGCCCAAGCTCGAAGCACGCGGACCGGTTGTCGGAACTTGGACAGTCCCGCCTTCGTCACGGTCTAATCTTGCGGATGAACGGGGAAAAACTGCGTGTGTTGGTGACCGGCGGCGCCGGCTATGTCGGGGCGGTTTTGACGCCTCAGTTGCTAGCTCGTGGCTACCGAGTGCGGGTGCTGGATCTGTACCTCTACGGAAGAGAGGTCTTCCAAGACTTCCAGGGGAACCCCGATCTCGAAGAGATCGTGGGGGACATTCGGGACAAAAGGGCTGTTGGGAAGGCGGTCGCGGATGTCGACGTCGTGCTCCACCTCGCCTGCATCTCCAACGACCCGAGCTTCGAGCTCAATCCTAACCTAGGGAAGTCGATCAACTTCGATGCCTTCGCGCCGTTGGTCGAAGCGAGCAAAGCGGCGGGGGTCAGTCGCTTCGTCTTCGTGTCGAGCTCGAGTGTCTATGGGGTGAGCGACGCTTCAGACGTCACCGAGAAGGAACCGCTCAATCCCCTCACGGACTACAGCAAGTACAAGGCGATGTGCGAGCCGATCCTCTTGGAACAGCAATCTCCGGACTTCACTACGCTCGTGATTCGGCCAGCAACGGTTTGCGGCTACTCGCCGCGCCAGCGGCTTGATCTCACCGTGAACATTCTCACGACGCACGCACACGAACGCGGGAAGATCACCGTCTTTGGAGGCAAGCAACTTCGCCCGCACATTCACCTGCGCGATCTTTGCCGCTTCTACTGTGAGTTGATCGAGATGGACGCCGATAAGATCGCGGGAAAGATCTTCAACGCAGGGTATCAGAACAATCCGGTGTCGGAGCTCGCAGAAATCACGCGAAACGTCGTGGGGGAAAGACTCGGCAGAACCGTAGACATCGAAACCACGCCCACGAACGATCCGCGCTCGTACCACATCTCGTCGGACAAGATTCAAGAGGAGCTCGGGCTCTACCCGGAGCTCAAGATCGAAGACGCTGTGGCCGAGCTCGTCGACGCACTCAAAGAGGGTAAAATCCCCAATCCTCTCGATGATGATCGCTACTACAACGTGAGGCTCATGAAGCGGATTTCATTGCGGTGACCACCGAACCAAGCCCCAAGATCATCGACGTCGATGCACTGGTGCCCGAGCTCCGTGAGCTTCAGTCGCACCATCAACTGGCCGTCCACTGCCATGGCGGCTTCCACATCCTGCATCCCGGACACATACGGCACCTGAAATGGGCGAAGTCGCAGGGAAGACTTCTGAGCGTCGGCGTGACTGCCGATCCACCCGGCCGACAGCGCGGAGCCAATCACGTTCCGGCCGCACTCCGCGCGGAGAATCTCGCGCACCTCGAGTTCGTCGACTATGTCTTGATCTACAGCGGCGAAGTCCCTGAGCTTCTCTCGAAGCTCAAGCCCGACATCTACGTCAAGGGCAGCGAGTACCGAGATGCCGAAGAGGCGTTCGTCGACGAACGGGCGGCCGTCGAGGCGTATGGCGGCGAGATTCGGTTTAGCTCGGGCGATGTCGTCTACGAGCCCATCCAGTCACAGACCGTAGGACAGATCGCGCCCCTGGATCCATCTGCGCGTGCGTTTTGTGCGCGTCACGGGATCACCGCCCGACGCGTGCACAAGGTGCTCAACGCGATGAAGAGAAAGCAGATCCTCGTCGTTGGCGAGACGATCGTAGACGAATACGTGCACTGCGACCCTCTGGGTATGAGCTCCGACTCGGCGACCGTGGTCGTGAGACCTAGCGGGACCGACCTCTATCTCGGCGGCGCCGGCATCGTGGCGCAGCACGTCGCCTCGATGGGCGCGAAACCAATCTTCTTTTCCGTGGTGGGGCAGGATGTCCACGCAGATTTCGCCCGAGCAGAGCTCGAGCGCAGGGATATCGACTACAGGCTCGTCGTGGACGAGTCCCGGCCGACGATTCACAAGAAACGCTTCCTGTCCGGAGGCAAGAAGCTCCTGAACGTCAACTCGTTTCGCGACCAGGACATCGACGCCAAAACCGCAGCTCGACTGTGCGATGCGATCATGTCGCGTGAGGCCGGGGTCTCCGCCGTCATCATTTCCGACTTCAGCTACGGCGTGTTGTCGGCACCCGTGATCGACACGGTCACGAAGCTCGCCAAGGCCAAAGGCATTCCGATCGTCGGCGATGTGCAGTGCAGCTCTCAGATTGGACGCGTCACGCGGCTCAAGGGGCTCACCGCTGCCACGCCGTCCGAGCGTGAGGCACGGCTGGCGTTGTGGGATCGGGAAAGCGGTCTATCCGACCTCGGCGTCAAGCTGCTCGACGAAACCCGCCACCGATCGTTGGTGCTGACCCTAGGCTCGCGTGGCCTCATGATCCTCGATACGGAAGGCCGGGACTGGGAGGAGATCGCCGATCCCCCCCAAATGCACGCCATCAAGAAGAAGCTGAAAATCGAATACCTCCCGGCGTTTGGCGGCAACGTGGTCGACGCAATGGGCGCTGGCGACGCGATGCTATCGGCCTTCGCGAGCGCCCTCTCTGGAGGCGCGTCGGTGATGGAGGCTGCATACCTCGGCAATTGCGCTTCGGCGATCGAGGTGGGTCATATGGGCAACGTTCCGGTCACGACCGAAGACCTCCTCCAGGCAGTCGACTTTCAGCTCGGCTCCTGAGTGCCAGACGGCTACGCGCGTACCTTGCCGGCACTCACATCACGGATCGCCTGCCGATACCGTTCCGGCGAATCGATCGCGATTCGGTAACCCTCGATCGGAGCCCCGAAGAGGCGGAGGTCGACGGCCATCGGCATGTAGATGTCCGTTGGAAGGTCGAGCGGCCTCTTCGAGGGAAACCTGTCGATCAGCTCGCGCCGCAGGATCTGGCAACCCGAATTCACCCAAACAGGACCGCTTGCCGACCATTCCGCCGGCCGCTCTCGAAAGCGTACGATACGACCCGTGTCGTCCATGTCGATGATGCTATTCGATGGCGTCATTCGCTGATGAACCAACAGCGTCGCGTCTGCACGATTCGCACGATGTTGCTCGTAGAGCGCGGTTAGATCTTCGTCGAAGACGAGGTCGCCGTAGACGATCAGCACGTCAGATGCATCCGCGAAGTAGTCGACGAGGTTCGCGGCAGCGCCTGCCGTACCGAGAAGCTCATCCTCGAGCTCGTAGTGGATACGAAGGCCGTAGCGACTGCCGTCTCCGAGCTCGTCCTGAACCTTGTTGGCGAGAAAGTGTAGGTTGACAGCGACGTCGGTGATCCCGTGACGGGCGAGAAGATGCAACGTGTAGCCCACGAGCGGAGTGCCTTCGATGGGAAGGAGGGGCTTGGGGCAATCCCGCGTGAGATCCTCGAGTCGGGTGCCACGCCCCGCGCACAACACGAGTGCCTTCAATGTCATCTCCGCCCTCGCAAAAGACTTTGAACGGCCTCGCGGAGGTCGACGAAGCGATGGTCCGGCGTCGGCAGATCGGAGGGCATACCCACGATGGGAGGCGCGCGATGAGCACCCGACTCGACCAAAGCCGTGGTGCACCCCGCGCTCTTACCGGCAGCCACGTCGGATAGCCGGTCTCCGACCATGAAGCTCATGGACAGGTCGATGCCCATTTCGTCGGAGGCGCGCTCGAGCAGTCCGGGTTTCGGTTTTCGACATGCGCATTCGACGCGATATCGGGCGACGTCGGCGTGCGGATGGTGCGGGCATACGTAGAACGCCGATACGGACGGAGCGCCGGCCTGAACGAGTCGCTCGCGCAAGTGGCCGTGCAGGACGTCGAGCTTCGCTTCATCGATGAGCCCTCTCGCAATCACGGTTTGATTCGTGACGACGACGCTCAGATACCCCTGCTCGTGAATCGCCCGAAGCGCCTCCACGACGCCAGGGATGATTTGGACTTGACTATCGTCCGTCAGGAGGTCGACGTCTTCCACGAGGACACCGTCGCGATCGAGGAAGAACGCGCGTTCGCTCTTCAGGCTTTGTTGGGATTCAGCCACTTGTGGAAATACGCCGTGATCAAGTGATCGAAGATCATGTGCGCATCTTCGATTGGACCGTAGTCGCTGGATGGGACGATCACCGCGCGGTCGCACACCGGCGCCAACGCGCCGCCACCCATCCCGAGGAAGCCAAAGACCTTCATGCCTCGCGCCTTGGCGAATTCGGCCGCTCGCACGATGTTCTTCGAGTTTCCGCTCCCGCTGATGAGAATGATGACGTCACCTTCATTGGCGAGCGTTCGCATTTGCGCAACGAACACATCGGCGTAGCTCTCGTCGTTACCGGCGGCGGTGATGGCTGCGACATTGTCTGTGAGCGCGATCACGCGAAAGCCCTTCCCTCCGGTCTTCGGCGTCGTGAGCATGAGGTCGCAGGCCATGTGACTCGCCGTGGCGGCACTTCCGCCGTTGCCCGCGATGAACACCTGTCGATCTTCAGAGTGCGCCTTTTCGAGCGCTTCGATCACCGAGCTGAGCTCGTTCCAGGGCATGCGGTCGAGGACGCCCTTCAACCGCTCGATGTAGCCCCTCGCAAATGCCGTTCGTGTATCGGCCTGTTCGCCCGTACCACTCATCCCAAGCTCCTAAACCATGCCTCGGTGGCTTTCTCGATCGTGCGAGGCGTCCACACGGGAGCCGCGCGCCAATAGTCGATGTTCTCCAACATGATGCGCACGCCTGCATCGAACGGCACGCGGGCCTTCCATCCGAGGAGCGCTTCGATCTTGCGCGTGTCCGCCTGCGTGCAGTCTGGCTCACCGGGGCGCTTGGGAATGTAGACCACGTCGCCCCCGAGGAGCTCGACGAGTCGGTTAACGCTTTGCGGATCACCGCTCCCGACGTTCATCGATTCTCCCTGCACATCGGAAGCCGCAGCGCGCACGCAAGCGTCGGTCACATCGGTGACATAGGTGAAGTCGCGCGTCTGGGTCCCGTCGCCCACCACCGTGAAGGGCTCTCCTGCAAGCTTCTGCGCAAGGAACACCCCAAAAACAGCTCCATAGGTGCCCGAGGTTCGAGACCGAGGACCGTAGACGTTGAAGAACCGAAGCGAAACCGCCGGCAGGTCATAGAGCTGTGTCCAATGAAGCACATACTGCTCCCCGACCCATTTCGTCAGCGCATAGGGATATTGAGGTCGCGCGGGACTGTCCTCGGGGGTCGGACAACGATCGGGGACGCCGTAGCAGGAAGACGACGCCGCATAGACGAATCGTTGGACACCCGCATGTCGAGCGGCCTCGAGGACGCGAAATGTGCCGGCGACGTTGGCCTCGTGATAGGCGGTCGGATTTTCGACCGAAGGCACGATGTCAGCCAACGCAGCGAGATGAAAGACCCAATCGATCCCTTCGAAGGCCGGCGACAGTGGAGCAGACGCAATGTCGCCCTCGATCACCTTCAAGTTCGGGTTGCCCTGGTGGTGCTCGAGATTGCCACGGTGCCCCGAGCTGAAGTTGTCGACCACCGAAACGTGGTGACCGTCGCCAAGCAGTCGGTCGACGAGATGACTTCCAATGAACCCTGCACCGCCTGTCACGATGCAGCGCTTAGCCGAGCTCCCCATGCTCCCAGGGTATCATTCGGCTCAAACGGGGGCGAACAAGTCGCCCCGAGGCTTACCCATCCAAATTGACCGGAACGCCGCCCAGGGGATACTTTGGGTCACGATGGAGAGTCAGGTCGTCGGGGTCGATCTCGACAACACAATCATCTGCTACGACAGTCTTTTCCATCGCTTGGCGGTGGAGCGGGGATTGGTTCCGGTCGATCTCCAGCCCAGTAAGAAACTCATTCGTGATCAAGTTCGAGAGCTGCCGGACGGCGAGATCGAATGGCAGAAACTACAGGCGGAGGCGTACGGGCCGCGAATCGGCGAAGCCGGCGTATTCCCTGGTGTGCGTGATTTCTTCGCGACCGCGAGGGCGCGGGGGGTGCGCGCGTTCATCGTCAGCCACAAGACTCGCCACGCACCCTATGGCGACCCCGAGGTCTCCTTACGTGAGGCAGCCGTTGAATTCCTACGTGCGGAGGGATTGCTCGACTGTCTTCGAGACGAGGAAGCGGACGTGTTCTTCGCGGACACCAGGCAGGAGAAGTGTCGCCGCGTCGAAGCCCTGTGCTGCGCCACGTTCGTCGACGACTTGCTCGAGACCTTTCGCGAGCCTGAGTTTCCGAAGACGACGGAGCGACTCCTCTTCGATCCCCTCAACGTCTACTCCGAGTCGGTTCCCGAGCGCCGCTTCGCGAGTTGGGCAGGCATCACAAAGCATGTTTTCAACTGACTGGGACACCATCGTTCGTCCGATCGGGTTTCCGCCTGTGGAGCAGGTCGGCCGATTGGTCGCCGGACGCAACAGTCGTGTGCACCGTCTCGAGGCGGGCGACAGGTGCGTCGTGGTGAAGCAGTATTTCCTCGAGGGCGCGGGGCCCAGCGTCCGCCAGCGCCGAGAGTACAACGGGCTTCGATTTCTTTGGGACAGCGGAGTTCGGGCGATCCCCGAGCCACTGTGGAACGACTTCGAGCAAGGCGCGCTCGTGCTCTCTTTCATCGAAGGCGCACCGGTCGCAACGACGTTGATCTCGCTGGCGGACATCGATGCGGCAACCGAGTTTCTAGTCACGCTTCGTGAAACGACGCATCGGCCCGTCTCGCGCAGCCTGGACGACGCCACGGACGCTGCGTTTCGTTTCAGAGACTTGGTGAAGGGGATTGAAAGACGCATCGACCTCCTCGTTCGGGAGAGGCAAGCGCCTGCAAGCCTCGAAGGCGCGCTCCGGGAACTACTCGAAGGCGCGCTGCCTCTATCGTTTGCTGAGGCTTCGCGTCATGCGGAGGCGTTGCTGGGGAAGCCAACACTCGCAATCGAAGCACGCACGCTGAGCCCATCGGATTTTGGTTTCCACAACGCGATTCGCGCGAAGGCCGGCCTCGCGTTCGTCGACTTCGAGCATTTCGGTTGGGACGATCCGGCAAAAACCATCGCCGACTTCGTGCTCCATCCCGGAATGGATATCTCGTCGGACCTGCGTGCTGCCTTCACGAGGGGAGTGCTCGATCGCTTCTCGACCGCGGACTCCGACCTCGTCGAACGCACACGCCTACTGGGCCCCCTGTATGCCGTGAAGTGGGCGACCATCCTACTCAACGAATTCCTCCCGGCCGCAGCAGCCAGGCGAAGCTTCGCCTCCGCCGACACCGGCGGTGACGAGTCCCGCCTCCTTAGTCAAATCGACAAAGCACGCCAGATGCTGGTCCATGCGGACGATTTCGAGGCACTCGCTGGCCTATGATTTCGTCCGCGAGGGCCAGAAATGCTAGCCTGCGACAGATGACACAGGTTGCTTTGAAGGGGGAGAGCGTGCCAAGCGGTTTGGAGCAAGGACCTCTCGATCAAAGGTCGAAAGAGCTCAGAAAACAGTGCGTTCGCTGCCTCCTCGGGGGTTCGCGCGGACACGTTGGGTCTACGTTCTCGCTGATCGAGATCCTCCGCGTTCTCTACGACGACGTGCTGAAGTACGACCCGGCAAACCCGAGCTGGGAAGAGCGCGACCGTTTCATCTTGAGCAAGGGACACGGGTGCATCGCGCTCTACGTATTGCTCGCCGAAAAAGGGTTCTTCCCCGACGCCGAGCTCGACAAGTTCTGCCATCCGGACGGAATCCTCGGCGGGCATCCCGACCACGTGAAAGTTCCGGGGATCGAGGCGTCCACCGGTAGCCTGGGCCATGGCCTTTCGATTGGCATCGGTCGCGCGCTCGCAGGTCGCACGCGTGGCGCGGACTGGCGCGTCTTCGTCACGCTTGGCGATGGCGAGTGCAACGAAGGCTCGATTTGGGAGGGCGCTCTTGCGGCGGGCAACCACGGCCTCGAAAACCTCACCGTCATCGTCGACAACAACAAGCGGCAGTCGTACGGCTCCACCGATGAAGTGCTCGACCTCGAGCCCTTTGCCGACAAGTGGCGAGCGTTCGGGTTCGGGGTGCACGAGGTGGATGGGCACGACACCGACGCGCTGCGCGATGCCTTTGCCAGGTTGCCCTACGAAAAGGACCGACCGAGCGCACTGATCTGCCACACAGTGAAGGGAAAGGGCATTCCAGAAGCCGAGGGCAACAACAAGTGGCACCACCTACGCGCGATTGACGAGGCCAAAGCGCAGTCCATGATCGACGCCATCGAAGCATATTGAGCCATGAGAAAAGTCTGTATTGACATGGTCCATGAGCTTGCGAAGCAAGACGATCGCGTCGTCTTCGTGGGCTCTGATCTCGGAGTAGGCACCCTCGATGCGATGCGCTGGGAGCTTCCCGACCGCTTCTTCATGGAAGGGGTCAGCGAAGCCAATATGATCGGGATGTGCGCCGGGCTCGCAACCGAAGGTCACGTCGTCTACACGAATACGATTGCCACCTTCATCGTCCGCCGCGCCTACGAACAGGTCTGTCTCGACGTCGGGCACGCCGACCTTCCGGTTCGCCTCATCTGCAATGGAGGCGGCCTCGTATACGCGCCGCTCGGGCCGACCCACGAAGCGATCGACGACTTCGCGCTCATGCGCGCAATCCCGAACATGACGGTCTTCGCGGCCGCAGACGCGGAAGAGATGCGCGAGTTCATGCCGCAATCGTTGAACTGGCCGCACCCGATCTACATCCGCTTGGCCAAGGGCCATGACCCCATCGTCACCAAAGGGCTTCCGCCATTTCAGATCGGAAAGGCACGTCCCTTGGTCGAAGGGTCGGACGCCCTGATCATTACAACCGGCATTACGCTACGCGTAGCACGACCGGCGCTCGACGAGCTTCGTGCAGAAGGGCTCGATGTCGGACTGCTGCACTTGCCTACCGTGAAACCGCTCGACGCGGATGCGATCTTGTCGCGCGCT
>Ga0255058_10000199_pt1 | contig 35626 bp, 31 predicted proteins | sample Cases_109_9_MG_FD_188637 | JGI IMG/M metagenome (GOLD analysis project Ga0255058, IMG submission 188637) | Seawater microbial communities from Amundsen Gulf, Northwest Territories, Canada - Cases_109_9 | ecosystem: Environmental > Aquatic > Marine > Gulf | place: Canada: Northwest Territories...
TATTTGCCGAATGTCACCCGCACCATCCTTGTACTGAAAAGACGAAGAGCGCGCCACGACATGCAATTGCTGGAATTTTGTCAGTGCATTGAGTATTTCTTCGGCAACACCTTCGCAAAAGTAACCCTGATCCCGATGTGGGCTCATGTCGACGAACGGCAAAACAGCGATCGATGGCCGGTCATAGCGACCTCTGACGTTCACCCGTTGTCCGGTATCCCGTTGGAGTCCACTCGGCGTTAAGTCAAAAATCCAGGACAGGACCAGTACGACAGGGAATCCGACGATGATGGTGATCACCAGCCCGGTCATTGCCCAGCCGGGCAGACCCAACGGCTCAAACGCAACCTCGCCGATTTGCAGCAGGATCCAAACCACGATGGCGTAGGCCGCGATAACCGGATACACGTTACGGCGTTTAAGCTCGCCGTGTAACAGCGCATACGCTCGCGGTGAGACCGCCAACGCAAACGCCAGTCCAGCCTTGATAATTGGTGATAGCGTCATCGCAAAAACTCGTAACTGCCTGTTGGTGGAAACCACGTTGCATCGCAGCGTTGATCCTCACCGCAGGGAGTTAAGCATCGAATATCAATCCGTTTTTTATTAGTACTGATATACGATACTAAGGTGTATCGTGATGTAGGCTTTCGCGATTAGCAAATCAAGACCTGTCGCGTTTGAAGCTACATGCCGGTGTTGATTTGCACGTTAGATTGACCCTGCTTTTGCAAGATGGAAGTGACCCGTCCCAAGCAATGCAAAGAGCAACCTTTTCAAAAGGATAAAAAGAAACAAATGGATCAGTTTTGGATGCAAGAAATGGCCGTTTTTGGCTCAAAATTCGGTGCAAATCAACAGCGTGAGCCGAACCAGTGGCACGTGCGGCCAAAAATATCCCCTGATGGACGTTTTTTGGCTTTCGGCTTGATGGTGTTCTCGGGCAATGCCTGGATGATTCAGGACCCGTGATTGCTTTTGACGAGCGTCTGCTTTGGCCGACTCCCGCCTGTAAACGGTCAAGTTCAGGCAGCTTTCGACCGGCCGGTTGTGGGCGGGTGAATTGCGAACGTCGGACTAGAGACCACGGGCAGCCAGGGCCGCAATGAGGTTGCGTTTTTGCTTGTGCGTCTCCCTGAGGCGAACGACAAGCTCGGCGAATGCCTCACCAGGCAGCTTCGCGAAGATTGGCTCGACTCTCACGAGGAGGTCGACCGCTGCTTTGTACCCGGTCTTGTTCTTCCGGCCAATCCGGGCTTCGATGGCCCGCCGGTAGAGTTCGCAGGCATAGTCAGCTCGGGCTTCCTCAAACCAGGCGGCTGATTCTTCGAACCAGTCCTGGTAGGTGGTGTAATGAACCAGTGTTTCGAACGCGCCTTGCCAGTCGCCTTCGTCCCGCAGAATCTGTGCCAGCGTGAACGCCCGGGTTCCCAGACTGCCGCCGCGCGAATTGAGCTTCTCGCGTAGCCAGGACTTCACGCCCTCATGGACACGCTCTTCGTGGCCCGTTCGGAATGCGAGTTCCAGGAGCTTCCGAAAGTCTGCATACGCAAAACTTTTTTCGAATAGCGTCCGCTGTGCGCTGGCTGCGTGCGTCCAATCTTGACGCGCTGCATGTAGATCGACCCACAGTTCGAGATCACGTTCGTGGTCGTGTTTTGCTATGCCGTCCGCTTTTTCCAACCACTTGGCAGCGGTCTCGGTGTCGTCCTTATCCAGGAACAGCCGCGCGATCTCGTAATAGCCCCGCGCATCGGTCGCGATACGCTGTTTGATTTTTATGACGCCGTCGATATCGCCAGCTTCACGAGCCCGCGACTCGAGAAAGACCGACAAGCGGATATGTAGCGTTTCGTCGATTTCAATCAGCGCGGTTCTCCCAGTGCTGAGATATGCCTCGCGAACCAATATCATAGCCCGCACTTGTTGTAGTCTGGCTGCTGCTGCAGTATACTCACTTGCTTGTTGACAACAAGTATTCGAAAATCATTCCGTAACTTGTTGAAAATCGGTTATTTCCTCACTTTGGAGCGTTGCGGCTTGTCTACCGATCCGATTCAATCGAAACCCGTCGCAGTATCCCGCACCCAGGCTGAGCGCACAGCCATTTCCGACAAGGCGATGATCGACGCTGCGATCGATCTGATTCTGGAACGGGGGACAGACAAGACAACCTTGCAGGCCATCGGCGAGCGGGCCGGTTACAGCCGGGGTCTCGCGACTTACCGCTTCGGCTCCAAAGCCGGACTGTTCGACGAGATCTGCAAATCCATCAGTCGGCACTGGCTGGATTATCTGAATACGGGTGTCGGCGAGCAAAGCGGTGTTGAGGCAATGTGCACGGCGTTGGATTCGTTTTTTCAGTTTGTTTCGGACTATCCGCGGGATGCGCGTGTACTGCAGATTCTGTATTGCGGCGCGGCGAGTCCTGGGGCCGAGTACCGCCAGACTTCTGTGAATATTCATGGCCGTCAACGCGAAGACGTTGCTGAATGGGTACGTATCGGAATCGCTGCGGGAAGCATCAAGCGCGACGTCGATCCTGACAGCGTCGCCGCGCAATACATCGCTTACATATCAGGCATGACCTACCTCTGGGTCATCGATCCGGAATCGATCGATTTCCGTAAGGCCAATGACGAAATGAAGACGCACTTGAAGATTTCACTCTTATCAGACACTCACGCCAGGTAAAGAAAATGACAGATGCATATATTTACGATCACGTCCGCAGCCCGCGGGGTAAAGGCAGACCCAACGGTGCGCTGCACGAAGTAACGCCGGTTGATCTCGCATCGCAGGTGCTTGCGAGCCTTCGCGATCGCAATGAACTCGATACGAGCATCATTGATGATGTGGTTTTCGGTTGTGTAACGCCGGTGGGCGAACAGGGGTCCAATATTGCCCGGTCCGCCGTTCTGAATGCGGACTTCGACGAAAGTGTTCCCGGCAAACAACTCAATCGTTTTTGTGCCTCCGGCCTGGAGGCTGTTAACACGGCTGCAGCGCAAGTCATGGCCGGCCAGGCCGATGTCACGATCGGCGGCGGTATTGAGTGCATGTCGCGTGTGCCGATGGGATCCGATTCAGGCGCGATGCATGCTGATCCTGCCTTTGCCTACAAGAACTACTTTGTGCCTCAGGGAATCGGCGCCGACCTGATTGCCAGCAAATACGGATTTTCGCGCGAAGATGTTGATGCCTATGCGGTCGAGAGTCAAAAGCGGGCGGCGAATGCCTGGGACAAAGGCTATTTCGGCAAATCGATAGTACCGATCAAAGATCATATCGGCATGACGCTGCTCGACAAAGACGAGCACATGCGCCCGGGTACCAGCGCGGAGGATCTTGCCGGGCTGAAGGCGGCTTTCACGATGATGGGTGAGCAGGCCGGATTCGACGCGGTTGCACTGCAAAAGTATCCGGAAGTCGAAGCGATCAACCATGTGCATACTGGCGGCAATTCCAGCGGTATTGTCGATGGTGCGGCTGCAATGCTGGTCGGCAGCAAGGACGCAGGCGAGGTACTCGGGCTGAAGCCGCGCGTGAGGATCAAAGCGTTCTCCTCAATTGGTACCGATCCGACCATCATGCTGACCGGTCCTGCGCCGTCAGCCGAAAAAGTACTAAAGCGCTGTGGCATGACTACCAGTGACATCGACCTGTTCGAGCTGAACGAAGCGTTTGCTTCGGTGGTCATGCTTTTTATGCAACGGCTCAACATCGATCACGACAAGATCAACGTCAACGGCGGCGCTATCGCGATGGGACATCCACTCGGCGCGACCGGCACGATGATACTCGGCACGGTTCTGGACGAGCTTGAGCGCCGGGATTTGAATACAGCATTGATCAATCTTTGTATCGGTGGCGGTATGGGCACCGCGACCATTATCGAACGCGTGTAACTTTTGGGAGTTGCGCTATGAAAACTATTGAATACCGGGTTGACAAAGACGGTGTCGCGATTGTGACTATTGACGTAAAAGACCGGCCGGTAAATGTCATGACACCGGAGTTCCTGCAGGATTTGTCAGATGCGGTGCAAGAAATCGCACAGGACAAGAATGTCAAAGGCGCCGTGATTACATCAGCGAAAGATTCCTTCATGGCCGGCGCCGACCTGAAGGGATTTGTTGATGCGTTTGAGGAGCGCACTGATGCGGCAGAAGTGTACCAGTGGTGCCGCAAGCTGCAGCAGACGCTGCGCAGCCTCGAGACTTGTGGCAAACCGGTTGCTGCGGCCATCAACGGAACAGCGCTCGGTGGCGGCCTCGAGGTATGTCTGGCCTGCCACTTTCGGGTCGTTGCGGATAATCCGAATTCCGTGCTTGGCCAGCCCGAAGTGCAGGTCGGATTGATCCCCGGGGGCGGCGGCACCCAAAGACTGCCACGGCTGATGGGGCTGGAACCGGCGCTCAGGTTACTGACCGAGGGCAAGCACGTTAAGCCGGCGGACGCGCTCGAGCTTGGATTCGTGGATCTGCTGGTCAAGCCTGGCACAGAGGTCGACGCTGCCAGGGCCTGGGTCCTCGAGTCGGGTGATGCGGAGCAACCCTGGGACAAGAAAGGGTTCAAAGTGCCGGGCGGCGCGGGCCTCATGCATCCGAAATCAATTCAGACATTGATGCTCGGTACCTCATTACTGCAGAAAATGACCAATCACAATTATCCGGCCCCGATCGCCATCATGTCGGCGGTGTACGAGGGCACGGTCCTGCCCATGGACAAGGCGCTGGAGATCGAGACCAAGTATTTCGTATTGATGCTCATGAACCCTGTATCGCGAAACATGACGCGGACACTCTTCATCAATAAAGGTGCGGCAGACAAGCTCGTACGGCGACCCAAAGGACCTGCGAAGCGCCCGGTCACGAAGCTGGGCATTCTCGGCGCCGGCATGATGGGTGCCGGCATTGCATTCGTATCCGCCAGAGCCGGGATGCAGGTCGTGCTGCTGGACACCAGCGAGGATAAGGCAGAGTTTGGCAAGGACTATTCCAGGAACCTGTTGCAGAAGAGAATCGACAGAAACCGCATGCCGGCCGACGAGGCGGCGGAAATTCTTGAGCGCATTCAGACGACTACGGATTACGACGATCTTGCCGGTTGCGAACTTGTGATCGAGGCGGTATTCGAGGACCGCAAGATCAAAGCGGATGTCACAGCGAGTGCAGAGGCGGTCATCGGCGATGATGCGATTTTCGCCTCGAACACGTCGACACTTCCGATTACCGGCCTTGCCGAAGTATCCAGACGGCCGCAGCAATTCATCGGCATTCATTTCTTTTCGCCGGTCGACAAAATGCCGCTGGTCGAGGTGATCGTCGGCAAGGAAACCAAGGATGTGGCGATCGCACAGGCGCTGGATTACATCCAGCAGATACGCAAGACGCCAATCGTCGTCAATGACAGCCGGGGCTTCTACACGAGCCGCGTGTTCGGCGTATTCAGCCGTGAAGGCATCAACATGCTGGCGGAAGGCATCAATCCGGCGCTGATCGAAAATGTCGCCAAACACGCCGGCATGCCAGTAGGTCCGCTGGCGGTAACCGACGAGGTATCGCTGGAACTGAGCTACCACGTCATGTCACAGACCAGTAAGGATCTCGGCGATGCTTACGTTCCGTCACCGTCGGATGAAGTGGTGAGCAAGTTTGTCAACGAACTGGATCGCAAGGGAAAGCGCTTCGGCAAGGGGTTTTACGATTATCCGGAAGGCGAAAAAAAGCATTTGTGGCCCGGTCTTCGGGAGCTCTACCCGCTGGCTGCTGAACAACCGCAACCGGACGAGGTCAGGAATCGTCTGTTGTATGCACAGGCAATCGAAACCGTACGCTGCCTGGATGAAGGCGTGGTGACGCACCCGGCTGATGCCGATATCGGCTCGGTCTTCGGCTGGGGATTTCCACCTTACACCGGTGGCACGATCTCCTTTATCGAGACCGAAGGTCTCAGCGCTTTTGTGGCAGAGTCGGATCGCCTGGCGGAGCGCTACGGCGAACGCTTCGCGGTGCCGGATAGTCTCAGGCAAATGGCGCAAAACGGTGAGACCTTTTACGCCAACGTCAGGGCCGCCAAACACCGGCCTGCGGCGTAAGTGGGCGTGATGAGCGAGTACGAAACGGTCAAATACACTCAGGACGGCGCGGTAGCTATCATTACGATTCATCGCCCGGATGCGATGAACTCTTTCAACACCGAGTTGCGCCGTGACCTGCTGGCCGCGTTCGAGAGAGCCGCCGGCGATGACTCGGTGCGTGCCGTCGTGCTGACGGGTGAGGGCCGGTCGTTCAGTGCCGGTGCCGACCTGAAGGCAAGCCTGTCGGCTGAGCGTACCGTTGAACAACAGTTACAGGAAGAATACCGGCCGGTATTCGAATGCATCGCGAGCATGCGGCAGCCGGTAATCGCCGCCGTAGGTGGATCAGCCGCGGGAATCGGCATGTCTTACGCACTGTCCTGCGATCTGCTGGTCATGGCGGACGACGCTTTTTTGCTGTCGCCGTTCTCGACCATATCCCTGGTGCCGGACGGCGGTCTGACCTGGTTGCTGGTGCACCAACTCGGTTACCGGCGTGCGTTCCAGCTCAGTATCGAGGCAGAACGCATCGATGCCGAGCGATGCGTCGAACTGGGCCTGGCCAATAGAGCCGTGCCGGCTGAGAGGTTGCTCGAAGAAGCGCTTGGCTGGGCCAGGAGTCTCGCCGAACGAGCGCCGTTGTCGCTGGCCGCGACCAAAACAGCGATGCGACACGCCGCCAGCAATTCCTGGGTCAGTACCTACGATGTTGAAGCGCCGTTGCAGGCCCGGTTACGGAACAGCGAAGACTGTGCTGAGGGCATCGCAGCGTTTCTCGAAAAGCGCAAGGCGGAATTCAAGGGCCGGTAACGCATCCGGCCAGGGTTTCAGGTGAAGATCATGAAGCGAAAAATATTCGATGAAGAGCATGAAATGTTTCGCGACTCAGTGCGAAGTTTCATGCAAAAGGAAATTCAACCACACCGCGATCGCTGGCATGAAGCCGGCATTGTGGATCGGGATGCGTATCTCAAGGCAGGCGAGATGGGTCTGCTGCTGATGTGGGCCGATGAAAAGTATGGTGGCGCTGGCGTCCCCGACTTTCGCTATGAACAGATCCTGCTCGAAGAGAACATGCGATACGGTGACCCCGGATTCTTTATGACTTTGCACAATCGCCTGGTTGGGCCGTATCTGGGAGAACTGGGTACGGAGGAGCAGAAACAGCGCTGGTTGCCGAAATGCATTTCAGGTGAGCATATCCTGGCGGTCGCCATCACCGAGCCGGGTGCTGGCAGTGACGTCGCGGCCATACGCACGCGGGTGGAAGACAAGGGTGATCACTACCTGTTGAATGGCTCCAAGACCTATATCTCCAACGGAATCCTGGCCGACCTGGTGGTGGTTGTCGCACGCACGGATCCTGACACCGGGCATGGGCTGGGTCTTTTTGTGGTCGAGCGTGGCATGGATGGATTCGAGCGCGGCCGTAACCTGAAGAAGATGGGCCTGAAAAGCCAGGACACGGCGGAGCTTTTCTTCAATAACGTGAAAGTACCGAAAGAAAACCTGCTGGGTCAGTTCAATCGAGGTTTTTATCACCTGATGCACTTCCTGGCGGAAGAGCGATTGCTCGGATCGGTGCAGTACCTGGCGACCAGCAATACCGCCTTCGACATCACGATGGATTACATCAAAGAGCGCAAAGCATTTGGTCAGACCATCGCAGATTTCCAGAATACGCGCTTCAAAATGGCCGACATGCGCATGCAAATCGATGTGGCGCAATCTTTCGTCGATCAGTGTGTGCTCGAGCATAACGAGGGCCAACTGTCCGCAAATGACGCGGCCAAAGCGAAACTGTTCACGAGCGAACTGGAAGGCCGGATAATGGACGACTGCGTACAGTTGCACGGCGGCGCCGGTTACATGGACGAATACCCGATCTGCCGCATGTATCTCAACGCACGGATCTCTCGCATCTATGCGGGCACCTCTGAAGTCATGCGCGAGATCATTGCGCGCTCGATCGGCCTGGATCCCAGGAAAAAGAAACCGGGCATCGTCAACAAGGAACAGGCCAGCGCTGCCTGAGCGCGTATCGGTTTGATCGGGAGAAGAACATGCACATTGCATTCGTCGGTCTTGGCGTTATGGGTTATCCGATGGCTGGCTATCTCGCGGCTGCCGGGCACGAAGTCACGGTATTCAATCGCACAATAGAAAAAGCGCGTGCCTGGTGCGATGAGCATCCGGGAACGATGGCTGATACACCGGCTAAAGCCGCAGCCCATACGGAAATCGTTTTCTGTTGCGTTGGTAACGATGATGATGTCCGATCCGTAATCCTGGGTGATGGGGGTGTGCTCTCGGGTATCTCGGCCGGCAGTATTATTGTTGATCACACCACGGCATCGGCGCTGGTGGCACGCGAGGTTTACGATGCTGCCAAAACGCAGGGCGTTGATTTCCTGGATGCGCCGTTGTCCGGTGGCCAGGCCGGCGCCGAGAGCGGTCAATTGACGATCATGGTGGGCGGCGACTCGGACGTCTACGACCGGGTGTTGCCGGTCATGGATTGTTATGCGAAAGCCTGCACGCTGATCGGCGAGGTGGGTTCCGGCCAGAAAGCCAAGATGGTCAACCAGATCTGCATCGCCGGCATCGTGCAGGGCTTGTCGGAAGCATTGCACCTCGCCAAACGTGCCAATCTGGATGTTGCCGCTGTCATCGGCGCCATATCCAAAGGCGCCGCCCAGTCGTGGCAAATGGAAAACCGCTGGGAAACCATGGTCGATGACGAGTTCGAATTCGGTTTTGCCGTGGAGTGGATGCGCAAGGACCTGAAGATCGCGCTGGAGGAAGCGGACAGGGTAGGCGCGACGCTCGAGATGACGCGGATGGTGGATGGTTATTACGCGGAAGTCGAAGAGCTCGGTGGTGCGCGCTGGGATACCTCCAGCCTGATCAAGCGGCTGGAACCCTGATTATCATCGCGTCGCCAGCAATGCTGGCTCCTACAGTACCGTGGTGGAGTCACTTGTAGGAGCGAGCACCGCTCGCGACCCGATGTCATCTGCGGTGCAGTCTCCTACACCCATCGTTTTTCGGTTATAGTGTCCCTGTACCACAGGGGTGGCCGGTCGCAGTGCGACCCATCGGCCTGAGATCCGTAATTCCACAGGGTGTGGGATCCGACGGGAACCCTTAGAACCTGAACCGGGTAATACCGGCGTAGGAAGAGGACTCCGCCATGTTCCCAATCAAAGTTTTTTACCGAAGTATCGCTGCTTCGTTGCTACTCGCCGTCTGCCTGTCGGACACGATGGCGGCTCAGGAGGTTCTTGACGAGATTATCGTCACCGCAGATTTTCGCGAGCGGGCTGCATCCCGGATGCCAGCCAGCATCACGGTACTGAGCCGCGAGGCCATCGAACAGGCGGCCATTCAGCATTTCGAGGAGTTGGTGTCCCTCGTGCCGAATCTCAACTGGTCCGGTGATGGCCACCGCGCCCGTTATTTCCAGATTCGTGGTGTCGGCGAACTGGAACAGTACGAAGGCGCGCCGAATCCTTCGGTTGGATTCCTGATCGACGATATCGACTTCAGTGGAATTGGAACGATTGCCACGCTGTTCGATATTCAGCAGATCGAAGTGTTGCGCGGTCCGCAGGGCAGCCGCTACGGCGCAAATGCACTGGCGGGGCTGGTTTACGTACGCAGCGCCGATCCCGGTGACAAAACGTCCGGGCAATTTCGAATCGGTGCGGGGCAGGACGATGCATTGACCGGAGGCATTGCTTTCGGTGGACCGCTTGCTGATAGCGATGCATTGAAGTACCGCATCAGCGCACATCATTATCAAAGCGATGGATTTCGCAACAATTCCTACCTGAATCGCGATGACACCAATGGCCGGGACGAGACAACGCTGCGCGGCAAGTTGCTGTGGGAAACATCCAGCGACTGGACGCTGAAATTCGCGGCAATGTTCAGTGATATCAATGATGGTTATGATGCGTTCGCGATCGACAACAGCCTGACGGTTTTGTCGAACCGGCCAGGCAGGGATGCGCAGCGGAGTCTCGGTGCGTCGCTGCGTGCCGACTGGACCGGTTCCGATGTGTATCATTTCACCGCCATCACTTCCGTCGCAAACTCCGATATCGACTTTTCGTTTGACGCGGACTGGGGTAATGAGAATGCCTGGGCACCGGTCACTTACGATTTCGTATCACTCAATGACCGTAATCGTCAGACGATCAGCCAGGAATTTCGCCTGTCGTCGGCGGAGGGTGGCAGGATATTCGGAGAATCCACTGACTGGTTGTTGGGCGTTTATTTGCTGAAGCTTGAGGATGAACTGGACACGCTCAACCAGGGCGAATACTTCGACCCGGGATTCGATTTCTCCGCCTCGCTCGATGACCGGTTTTTGAGCGCCTACGAAGCATTGAATGCAGCGCTGTTTGGCCAACTCGAGTTCGATGTGGGCAAGGCCGGCCAAGTCATTCTCGGCCTGAGATTCGAGAATCGCAGCACCGATTACAATGACTCGGGCAACCTTGTTCTCGATCCGTCCGAGTCAATGATCGGTGGCGAACTGGCATACAGTCACCTGTTCAGTGATTCACTGACGGCATACGCGGGCGTATCCAGAGGATACAAAGCAGGTGGATTCAACCTGTTCGCACCGGGCGATGACGCTGTGGAGGATTTGCGCCAATTCGGGCAGGAGCAAATCTGGAGCATCGAGACCGGTATCAAGTCGGCGTTCTTCGGTGAATCATTGTTCCTGAACGCAGCGCTCTTCTATAACGAGCGCCGCAATCAGCAGGTGCGGACATCCGTGCAACTGCGGGAAAACGATCCTGCATCGTTCGCGTTTATTACCGAAAATGCCCCAGAAAGCCGAACGTATGGCATCGAGGCTGATGTCCGCTGGCTGGCCGGCGAAGCGCTTGAGTTGTATGCCAATATTGGCCTGTTGAACGCGAAGTTCGGTAATTACGTGACTTCGCTTGTTGATCTAAGCGATCGCGATCAGGCACACGCGCCTCGTTACACGCTTGCAATGGGTGGAATCTTCCGGCATTCCAGCGGACTGTTTACGCGCCTCGATTTTACGGCCCGCGATGATTTCTTCTTTGATGTGAGTCATAACCAGAAGTCATCAGCTTATCAGTTGGTCAATGCGCGTCTCGGTTACGAGGCCGATCGCTGGACCTTACAACTCTGGGCACGAAACCTGTTTGACGAGTCCTACGCGGTGCGCGGATTTTTCTTCGGTAATGAACCGCCGCTGTTTCCGCCGACGCTGTACATCCGCCAGGGTGACCCGCGGCAAATTGGAGTTACTTTCGATATGGGGTTTTAAAACATGCGCGTCGCAGTTGATATCAGTCTCTATCCACTTACTGACAGATTTATTCCGCCTATCAAGGATGTCATCAAGCGGCTTAATGCGTATGACGGGCTGGAAGTTGTCACCAATCCGATGAGCACGCAGATTCGCGGTGAGTATGACGACGTGATGGCAGCGCTGCAAAGGGAAATCAAAACCAGCTTCGAGCAGATGCCGAAAGCGGTTTTCGCGATCAGGATTCTCAACAACCCACTGGCTGACTAGCCATGATGGAATCGTTGCCAGCCCAGTTTGCGGCACTGTCGCTGACTGAACTGGCAGCGGTCGTGCTCGCCATTGCCTATTTGTTGCTTGCCATTCGCCAAAACATATGGTGTTGGCTGTGTGCCGGGATCAGTACCGCAATCTACGTGGTCCTGTTTGCCGAGGCCAGGCTGTACATGGAGTCGGCACTCAATGTTTTCTATTTCGGCATGGCCATCTACGGCTGGTGGGTCTGGGACTCCGGGCGCAGCGAGTCCGCGGAGCTGCCGGTTACGATCTGGCCGCTGCGCCTGCACGTCGCAGCGATCATCATTATGACCGGCCTGTCCGGCACGAGCGGATTCCTGCTGGATCGCTACACTGACGCGGCTTATCCCTACATCGATTCGGCCACCACGTTTGCCGCGATCTGGACCACATTCCTGGTAGCCCGAAAAGTGCTGGAGAACTGGTGGTACTGGCTGCTCATCGATACAGCATCTATTTTCATTTACTGGTCGCGGGATCTGCAGCTTACGTCGTTGCTGTTCGCTGTCTATGTCGTGCTTATTCCATGGGGCCTCGTCAGTTGGACGCGTTCATTGCGGCAGCAGGCAGCGGTGGCGGTATGAGCTACGCCATGATGCCGACACAAGCCCTGGCGATGGTACCCGGCTGGTCGGGCGCTGCCGCTACGATCACCGAGTTGCCCGGTGGGCTGACCAATCGTTCTTTTCGCATAGACCACGCAGGTGAATGCCTGGTCTTGCGACTGGATTCAGAGTACACGGGCATTCTCAACCTGGACCGTAAAACCGAACTCTCCGTGCTGGAAACAGCGTCAGTGAGTGGGCTGGCGCCGGAAATCGTGTATTCGGATGCACGGCAGGGCATCTTGCTCAGCCGCTTTATTGCGGGTGGGACCTGGCGCGTGCAGGACCTGGCCGTCTCCGCCAATATCGAAGCACTGGGTGCGCTGCTGCGACGCGTACATGCATTGCCATCATCCGGCGTCAGTTTCGACGCGCAGGCAATTGCAAGTCACTACACCGATAATTTGTGTTCCCACGCAAATCTGCACGCGTTCGCAAAAAGATGTGAGCAGATCATTGCCGGTATTCCCGGTCCTGCCGTATCAAGCTGTTGTCACAACGACCTAGTGCTCGAGAATCTGATCGGCTCACCCCGACCCATGTTGATCGACTGGGAATATGCTTGTGACAACGATCCGCTGTTCGATCTTGCGTCACTGATCGGCTATCACGATCTACAGGAGCCAATAGTCGCGGGCCTGCTCGAGGCCTACGCCGGCGAGCGGGCAGACGAATTTTGCGTGCGCCTGGATATCCAGTTACATCTATACGACGCCTTGCAATGGCTATGGCTCGCCAACCGGCAGATAATCAGTCCGGATGACTCTCAGGCAGTGCGCCTCAAAGAGCTACAACAACGTATCCGCTAGGGGACTGTCCCCTCTACCAGCTATTGCGCAGTTCCCTTAATCTCAGGAAGACCTCGCGCGGCTCCGGGTCGTCGGGAATATCGGAAAAATTGTCCTGCAGCCGCCGGATCACTGACGGGCTCTGCAGGCGGAAGAAAGTATTGATCTCACGTTCCTGCGCCAGCGAGGTCACCAGCGCATCGTCCGGATCCTGATTCTTGTAAGTGGAAATCATGTCCGCCGCAGCCTGGTTGTCGGGTTCCCGGTCCAGCGTGAATTTCAGATTGTTGATCAGGTAGTCGTGGCCCGGATAGATCAGCGTGTCATCCGTGAGTTTTGCCAGCTGCTCAGTGAACGTTTCATACAATTCGTTCGGGTGACCTCCATGGTGGCAGTTTCCGGCGCCGGCGTTGAAAAGCGTATCACCGCTGAACAGTGCAGGCTGGTCGGTATGCGACAACAGGCAAATATGGCTCATCGTGTGCCCCGGCGTATCCAGGCATTCCAGTTCAACGCTGCGGCCGACCTTGATGATGTCGCCGGCGCCGACGCCGCGATCCATGTTCGGTATACGACTTGCGGCATTGGCATGCGCGATAACTTTGGCGCCGGTAGCCGCCACCATCGCTTTATTGCCGCCGGTGTGGTCGCCGTGCTCATGCGTGTTCAGGATCTGAGTGATTGTCCAGCCATGGTCTTTCGCGGCCGCCAGGCATTTTTCAAAGTCCAGCGGATCGATGGCCAGTGCCTCGCCGCTTTCGGGACAGGCAATGAGGTAATTGAAATTCCTGTATGCGTTGCCGGTCCAGATTTGTGAAACGATCATGATTGGTCCCCATCAGCTACCGCAATCAGCACTCAGTGGATCGGTACAGCGCTCATAAACCAGTTCACCGCCGACCCAGGTCTGAATGACCTGGATGTCGTCGATCTCCGATGCCGGAATATCGAAGAAATCTCGATCGACGACGATAAAGTCCGCCCACTTGCCGGGCTCCAGGCCGCCCATGCGATCTTCCTGGTGGGCAGCATACGCGGCACCGTAGGTCCAGGAATGCAAGGTCTCCGCCCGGCTCAGGGCTTCATCCATGTACCAGCCGCCTTGCGGTAGATTCGCGCGGCTCTGCCGGGTCACCGAGGCGTGCAGCCCGTACATCGGGTTCGGCAGTTCCACCGGAAAATCCGAACCATTGGCGATGACCACGCCAAGGTCCAGAAGTTTGCGCCAGGCATAGGCGCCTTTGATGCGTTCAGGCCCGATTCTGTCTTCGGCCATGTTCATGTCGCTGGTCGCATGCGTTGCCTGCATCGCGGCAATAATGCCGAGTTCTTTGAAGCGCGGAATATCCTCCAGCGTGATGATCTGCGCATGCTCGACACGATTACGCAATGCTGACGGCTTGCCGCCCTGCGCATAGTCGAATGCATCCAGTGACTGGCGGTTACCGTAATCGCCGATGGCGTGAATGCCGACCTGGAAACCCATGTCATTGGCTTTCTTTACTTGATCGTTCAGTTGCTGCTGACTCCAGAATGGCAGGCCGCGATTCTCGACATCGTCGGAGTATGGCTCGATCATGGCAGCGCCACGGCTTCCCAGGGCGCCGTCGGCCACCAATTTCACGGATGCAACCGCCAGCCGATCGTTACCGTAGGCATGGATCGGCTTGCTGACCGCGTCCAGATTGTCACCGGCGCCGGCGATCATGGCGTAGACACGCATCGGCATTTCGTCACTGTCAGCCATCGACATCAGGACTTCGATTTCGGTGATATCGATTCCCGCATCGTGCACGCCGGTCATGCCAAGGGCAGTCAATTCCGTGAATGCAGCAGCAAAGGCTTTGCGGTAGTCGTCCTTGTCCTTCGCTGGCGCGGTCTTCGAGATCAGGTCCATGGCGTTATCGACCAGGGTGCCGCTGGCGCGTCCGTTGGTCAGGCGATGAATCTTGCCGCCGACAGGGTCAGGCGTATCGCTGTCGATACCAGCCAGTTCCAGCGCCATGCTGTTGGCCCAGCCGGCATGCCCATCGATCCGTCGCAGCCAGACCGGGCGGTCCGCGACGACAGCGTCGATATCTGCCGCGGTCGGGAACGCCTTGACTGGCCACAGTACCTGGTTCCAGCCACGCCCCTCGATCCAGCCAGAGCCGGGATTAGCTTTTGCGTACGCCGCTATCCGTGTCACCGCATCCTGAAGGCTGGGTGTCCCGGTGAGATCGAGTTCCACATCGAGAAACCCCTGGCTGGAGACATGGGCATGGGCGTCGATCAGACCTGGCAGGACGAACCTGCCACCACCGTCGAGCGGCTTCGCTTCTGCGTATTCGGCCAGCAATGCCTCATCCCCGGCAGCGACCACCCGGCCGTCATCGTCAAAGACCAGCACGCTGAAGTTGCGGATGTCGCCGTCGGCCGTTGAGGTATATCCGGTGATGGAATGTAATGCGGTGTCGGCTAGTGCGAGGCCGCCGACACAAGTCAACATGGCGGAACAAGTCATTGATTTTAAAGCGGTGTTCAAAGAATCTCTCCCTGAAGTTCGAGCGCCTGGAGTGCGCCCGATTGATAGATTCGATATGCACGCAGCCCAAACAATCGTTACTATGCGCGAACCTCTTTCGAGTCCGTACGGTCATACCGAAGCAGCATTGTAATCGGTTCGGAGATTTATTCGATGAAAAACATCATTACTGGCGCATTAGCCGGTGGTCTTCTTGTGGCTTGCGGTGGTCCCTCCGCACCACCGGTCTCAGGTGACGAAAACGCCAGCAACGGCGGTCAGGCCGCAAACGTTTTTGAGTTGCCCTACCTGATGCGCGACCTGGACAATGGTCTTCGCGTCATTGTGGTCCAAACGGATTATCCCGATATCGTCACCCTGCATATTCCCGTGCAGACCGGCTCCCGCAACGAGGTGGAGCCCGGCAAATCCGGCTTTGCGCATTTCTTCGAGCACATGATGTTTCGCGGCACCGAGAAATATCCGGTGGGCGCATACCAGGACATTCTTAAAAAGGCGGGCGCGGACCCGAACGGATACACCACGGACGACTACACGAATTACTATATCGCGTTCACGAAAGACGATCTGGAGAAAATGATCGAGATCGAGGCCGATCGGTTTCAAAATCTGAGCTACTCGGAGGCAGACTTCCGGACCGAAGCGCTGGCGGTGAAAGGCGAGTACCTGAAAAATTTCTCCAATCCGACGTCGAAGATGCTGGAAAGAATTCGTGCACTCGCGTTCAAGAAACATACGTACAGCCACACGACGATGGGTTTTATCGAGGACATCGAAGCGATGCCGGATCAACTCGAGTACTCGAGGGAGTTTTTTGATCGCTGGTATCGCCCGGAAAAGGCTGCGGTGATCGTAGTCGGCGATGTCGATCCCGAGGCTACGTTTGCATTTGTCAAGCACTACTGGAGTGGATGGAAACGTGGCAGTTTCGAGGTAGAGATACCGGTCGAGCCACCGCTCGAAGGACCGATATACGAGCACTACCAGTGGGAAGGCCCGACACAGCCCTGGCTGATGATCGCTTTCCGTGGACCGGCGTATCGGCCGACGGAAAAAGATATGCCGGCCGTGGATGTTCTGGCCTCCATTTATTTTTCCGATTCCTCCGACATATACAGAAAGCTGGTACTCGAGGATCAGTCGGTGGATCAGCTGGAAACGTATTTCCCGGATCGTAAAGATCCGAACCTGCTGATTATTTATGCGCGGCTGACTGACGAGAAACATACCGCAGAAGTCGAGCAGGCAATTTATGAAACGCTGGCGACGGCGCGCACGCAACTGGTTGACGCCAACAAAGTCGAGCAAACGAAGTCCCGGCTCCGTTATTCCTTTGCCTCGGAACTCGATAATTCGGGTGATATCGGCGCTGTGCTCGCGAGTTTCGTGCACTTCTGGCGCACGCCTGAAACCATCAACGAGGTCTACCGCAGTTACGATGCTTTGACGGCCCAGGATATCCGCGAGTATGCGAACAGGTACTTTAACGATGCCGGGCGGGTGATGGTATCGCTGTCCATCTCGGCCGAGATTGCGGGCGTGGATGGCATGGCTTCGATTGACGAGCTGGTGGCAGCAACGGGGTTGGCTGACGCGAGCCCTGCAGACTCGCAGATGCTTCGGGATCCGGCGGCGCCCACTATCCGGTCATTGCATGCCGCAGCGATTCCGCTATCCGTTGTAGCGCAGCAGTCCGCATCGTCACCACTGGTCGATGTCGCATTCCTCGTCCACGCCGGCGCCGGCATGGATCCGCCCGGGAAGAAGGGGCTCGCGTCGCTGACTGCCGCGATGATAACTGACGGCGGTTCGACTTTGTACTCTATACAGGAAATCAACGCCGCTATGTACCCGATGGCGGCCGGGTTGCATGCGCAGGTTGACAAGGAAATGACACGCCTCTCCGGTCAGGTACACAGGGACAAACTCGATTCCTGGTATGCGCTGGCCAGCGGCCAGTTGCTCAGTCCCGGCTGGCACGAACAGGATTTTGAACGGGTCAAGACGCAACTGATCAATGCGATTCGGACCGATCTGGTCGCCAACAACGACGAAGAGCTTGGCAAGGAAATGCTGTACACGGAACTCTACGGTCCGGAACATCCGTACGGTTCATTGAATCTCGGGGCCATCGACGACATCGAGTTGCTGACGATCGAAGATGTACAGCAGTTCTACGCTGACTACTATTGCATCAACAACCTGACGATCGGTCTTTCCGGTGGCTATCCCGATGCGTTTGCGGCAAGACTCAGCAACGATTTGCAGGCATTGCCGGCCGGGGAGCGGGCGGTGCTTGACGTGCCCGCGGCGCCTGGCCTCGTGGGCAGGACCGCCGTAATCATTGAAAAGGAAACGCCGGCCGTCGCTGTTTCATTCGGCTTCCCCATCGAACTGAAGCGGGGAGATCCGGACTGGGTTGCGCTGTGGCTGGCGCGCTCTTTTCTTGGCGAGCATCGCAACAGCAACAGTCATCTGTACAAGCGCATTCGGGAAACTCGTGGCATGAACTACGGCGATTACGCTTATATCGAATATTTCCCGCGCGGCATGTTTCAGTCTGAGCCCGATACCAATCTCGGGCGCCAGCAACAGATATTCCAGGTGTGGATCCGGCCGTTACGCAACAATAACGATGCCCATTTCGCCACCCGTACCGCGCATTACGAGCTCGAGAAACTCATCCGTAACGGGATGAGCGAAACGGATTTCGAGGCGACCCGCAGTTACCTGGCGAAATTTGTCAGCCTGGTAATGGACGGGCAGTCGAGGCAACTCGGTTACGCGATGGACAGTCAGTATTATGAGATCGATGATTTTGCCAGCCATATTCGCGACGGCCTGAACAAGCTGACGCTCGACGATGTCAACCGCGTCATGCGGGAGAATCTCAGCACCGAGAACATGCAATATGTGTTCGTAACGCGGGATGCCGCAGACCTGCAACAGCGCCTGACCAGCGACCGGGCATCGCCGATCACCTACGAGGCTGACAAACCGGCAGAGTTGCTTGCCGAAGACAGTGAGATCGAGGCACTGCCGCTGGGCTTTGATGTGGACAGGGTCCAGATCGTTTCATCGGAACAGGTGTTTCACTAGAGGCAGTCGATGAGCGAGTTGCTGCTGGTCCGCCACGGTCAGGCGAGTTTGTTTACCGAAGACTACGACCGTCTGTCGGAGCTTGGATTCCGCCAGGCCGAGGCTCTGGCAGGATTCTGGCTGGAACGTGGCGTCCGCCCGGACGCTGTTTGGACCGGCACGCTCAAGCGGCATGAGCAAACTGCCAACGTGGTCTGCCGTGTATTCAGAGAGGCCGCTCGCGAGATGCCGCGCATTCGGACCGACGCAAGACTGAACGAATTTTCGGCTGAGGAGATTACCCGGTGCCTCGTGTCCGCGCTCAGTGACTCGGCGCCGGAATTACTGCAGCTTGCCGGTCGCGTCAAGGCTGCGGAGTGTAATGAAGACCGCTATCGCTACTTGCACCGGCTGCTCGAGGCGACGACAGCTCGCTGGATCGCCGGGGACTATGACAGCGTTGAAGTGCCGCTGACCTGGCCTGACTTCAGCGGCGCCGTTCGCGATTCGCTGGCCGAAATCAGGACGGGTGCTGGCAGCGGTGAGACCGTCGCTGTATTTACATCCGGCGGGCCAATCGGCGTCGGTGTGCAGTCGGTTTTGCAGGCGCCCGCTATCAAAGCCGCTGAGCTGAACTGGCGCATTCGGAATTGCTCTATCACTCGCTTTACCTTCAGCGGCGACAGGATTTCCCTGGATGCCTTCAACGACATCTCGCACCTCGGGGCTTCGTTGTTGACTTATCGCTGAAGCGCAATCGTTGCGCCCGACCGGAGACCTGCCAGTCATTGCTTAAAGTCTTGGCGAGCCGTACGCCCGCCAACTGGAATCAGTCAAAATCCAGGCTTCGGCACAAGTGATTGATTACATGAACAGCGCGCTGATATTGTCCGGGCAGGTCCGTGGTAAAAACACCACATTCTTTACTCGGCTGATCTTTCGCAACTGATACATCTCCCACTGAATTGACATGCAGAGCAATTTTTGCGACTGTCTGCTGCAGATTTCAGTAGCCTTTCAACAACATTGGGTATTTGAAAGGACCCTGCGCGAATTCGACGACACCTTCAGGTACCACTTGGCGGGGGATTGAATGCCAAGATCCAAGTACTGACGACGGTATCAGCGGCTCCCTTGCGGAGCCGCTTTTTTATTGGCGCCTCCGTTGCCGTCGTCCGGATACTGCAACAGCCGCCATACCTTGAAAGGGGTGAGCGGCATGTCAATGTGCGCGATTCCACGTACCGACAGCGCATCCAGCGCCGCGTTCACCAGCGCAGGGGCAGCGCCGACCGTGCCCGCTTCACCGGCCCCCTTGACGCCCAGGGGGTTTCTCGGCGATGCAATTTCCTGGTAGCGAAAATCGGCATCCGGCACCCGGTCGGCGCGTGGCATGGTGTAGTCCATGAATGTTGCAGTGACGAGCTGACCGCCGTCGGGGTCATAAACCGCATGTTCCCCGAGTGCCTGACCGAGACCTTGTGCCATGCCACCCACGATCTGTCCTTCGAGGATCAGCGGATTGACGACCGTGCCCATATCGTCCTCGATCGTGTACCGCAAAATATCGATGACGCCTGTTTGCGGATCGATCTCGAGTTCGCAGATATGGCAGCCGTTCGGATAGGTGCCTTCATCCGGTGTAAAGCGTTCGTTACTGCTGAGCCCCGGCTCGACGCCCTCCGGGCGCCGGGCATCATCGTAAGAGGCTGCGGCGACTTCACTGATGGACGTGATCCGATCGGTACCCGCAATACGAAACTCACCGGCAGCAAACTCGATGTCGGCGGCGGCGGCTTCCAGCATCTCAGCCGCCATCTTCTTGCCGCTTTCGATCAGGCTGCGGACCGAGTAATACAGGGAGGAGCCGCCGATGGCCATCGATCGCGAGCCGCCGGTTCCTTCACCCGTTGGCACGCGTTCCGTGTCACCTTGCACGATGTCGATTTGTGCCAGTTTGATTCCGAGTCCTGCTGCCAACATTTGCGCGAAGCTGGTCTCATGCCCCTGGCCCGAGGCCTGGGTGCCCATAAGAGCGCTAACCCTGCCGTCCCTGCCGAACTGCAGGTAAGTGTCTTCGCCACCCATCGCCGAGCAGATTTCGACGTAATAGCTCAGACCGATGCCACGTAGTTTGCCATTTGCCGCACTCTTCGCCCGCCGCCCTTCGAATCCCGCCCAGTCCGCACGCACCATTGCTGCCTGCATCAGACGCCCGTATTGGCCGGAATCGTAGATCCGGCCGGTAGCGGTGCGGAACGGAAACTGCTCGGGGCGCACAAAATTACGGCGCCGGATTTCATCCCGGGACAGGCCGAGTTTCCTGGCCGCATTGTCGACCAGCCTTTCGATAAGGTAAGCCGCTTCCGGCCGGCCTGCGCCGCGATATGCATCCACCGGCACTGTGTTGGTCATGACGTTTTCGACGTCGACATAAACGGTCGGTATGTCGTAGCAACCCGTGGTCATGCAGGCGCCGAACCAGGGAATCAACGGCCCTGCCTGGCTACAATAGGCACCGAGATTCGCCGCCAGTGATACGCGCATAGCCGTGAACCTGCCTTCCTCGTCCATCGCGAGTTCGGCCCGGGTAACGTGATCGCGACCGTGTACGTCCGACAAGAAACTCTCAGTACGATCTGCCATCCACTTGATCGGTCGCCCTAGTGTCTTGGCAGCGTACACGGCGACCACCGTCTCGCATTGCAGGAAAAACTTCAGTCCGAAGGCACCACCGACATCCGGTGAAATAACGTGCAGATTCGCGCCATCCAGGTCGACGGACTCGAGGATCCGGTCGCGTAACGCGTGCACGCCCTGACAACCCTGGTACACGGTCATCGTGTTGCGTGAGGAATCGAAGCTGGCGATGCAGCCGCGCGGCTCCATCGTGGTCGGCGCAAGGCGATTATTGACGATCTCGATCGAGACCCTGTGTACTGCTCTCGACATTGCGGCGTCTGTTGCGGCACGGTCTCCATATTCGAGATGGCCGTAGCTGTTATGCTCGATGTGATCGTGAACCCGAACGGCGCCCTCGCGCAGTGCGTGCAGCGGCGTGACCACGGCCGCGTATTCTTCGATGTCGAATTCAATCAGTTCCATAGCGTCTTTCGCCGCCGTGATGGATTCGGCGACCACTGCGGCCACCGCTTCACCAACATAACGCACCCGGTCGCGAGCCAGCGGCGGTTGCTTAAGTGCGGCCTGCGCGGGTGACAGGGAACTGGCCGGTATATCGGCGCCGGTGACGTCACGAACGCCGGCTTTTTTAAGGTCATCACCGGTGACTACAGCGATTACGCCTGCCGATCGCCGCGCTTCATCGATATCCAGACGGGTGATGCGCCCATGTGCAAAAGGGGATCGAAAAAAGGTCAGGAACAGCTGACCTTCGAGCGAAATATCATCGGTGTAGCACCCCTTTCCGGTCAGAAAACGCTGATCCTCAATGCGCCGAATCGCCTGACCCGTGCCGAATTTACCCACGACTGGTCTCTACCCTTATTCAGCGGAGTGACTGTCGCCAGTCGGTGATCGCGGCGGCAATTTCCTGCGGCGAGTCTTCCTGGATGAAATGGGCGCCGGCAACCGTAACTTCCGCCTGGTTTTTCCAGCTGCGGCAAAACTCTCGCTGCGGCCCGGTAAGGATCGCCCCCGGCTCCGCGTTTATGAAAAGTTTCGGGATGTCGCTGTCTTTCAGCCAGTTGCCATAGCGCTCGACGATGTCGTGTACGTCCGCAGGCTCGCCTTCGATCGGAATCTGCCGTGGCCAGGACAGAGTAGGGCGACGGTCTTCGCCGGGCCTGGCGAATGGCCGCCGGTACACCGCCATCTCATCCCCTGTCAGATCCCTGAGCACCGAGCCGGGTAGCACCCGCTCGACGAAAATGTTTTTCTCGAGAACCATGGAATCGCCCGCCTCCGACCTGAATCCCTGGAACACATTCCTGGCGGCTTCGGGCCAGCTGTCCCAGGTAACGGGCATTACCAGTGCTTCCATATACGCGATCCCGAGGACCGCATCAGGGTGCTGATACGCCCAGTCAAAACCGAGTGCGGATCCCCAGTCATGGATCACCAGCGTAACCCGCTCGCTCACGCCCAATGCCTCCCATGCCGCAAACAGGAAATCCCGTTGTTGCACGTAGCGGTAACTGTCCGGGCCAGTTTCATCCAGCTTGTCGGAATCACCCATGCCGATCAGGTCTACCGCTATGCAGCGGCCCAGCCCGGCAAGCGGCGGCATGATGTTCCGCCACAGGTAAGACGAGGTCGGGTTGCCATGCTGGAACAGGATCGGATCTCCTGTGCCCATTTCGACATAGCCCATGCGCTTGCCCATGACCTCAATAAACTTCTTGTGCGGTTCTTTGGCGGAAATCATGGCGCCTCCTGCCATTGCCTGCTCACTGTCAAGTGCCTGCTGAATAATGAATTATGCTCTGTTAGATTGTGCATTAACAAATTCGAACAGACCGGGACTCCACATGACACCTGAAAATCGCGCTGCCTACTGGCGCGCAAACCTGCGCCTGGTTGCGAGCTGTCTCATCATCTGGTTCATCTGTTCCTTTGGGCTGGGCATCCTGCTGGTGGAGCAACTCAATCAAATCCGGGTTGGCGGATTCAAGCTGGGCTTCTGGTTCGCTCAGCAGGGCTCGATCTACGTGTTTGTGGCGTTGATTTTCTTCTACGCATGGCGCATGAACCACCTTGATCAAAAATTCGACGTACACGAAGAATGAGTCTCCAGGCACTGACCTATCTTGTCGTCGGTACAAGTTTTGCGTTGTACATCGGCATAGCGATCTGGTCCAGGGCGCATAACACAGGCGATTTCTACATTGCCGGCAAGAGCGTATCACCGCTCGCCAACGGTATGGCCACAGCCGCCGACTGGATGAGTGCCGCGTCGTTCATTTCCATGGCCGGCCTGATTGCGTTTCTCGGTTATGACGGGTCTGTTTACCTGATGGGCTGGACCGGCGGCTATGTCCTGCTGGCGCTGTTCCTGGCGCCGTATCTCAGGAAATTCGGCAAGTTCACGGTGCCGGAATTCATTGCGGAGCGCTACTACTCGAAGACCGCCAGGATTGTCGCAGTTATTTGCCTGATTTTTATTTCATTTACCTATGTCGCCGGCCAGATGCGCGGCGTCGGTATCGTCTTTTCACGCTTTCTCGAAGTTGACGTCACTCTGGGCCTGGCCATCGGCATGGGCGTGGTGTTCGTCTACGCCGTACTGGGCGGCATGAAAGGCATTACCTATACACAGGTTGCGCAATACTGTGTTCTGATCTTCGCATACACGGTACCGGCAATTTTTATCGCCATTCAGATAACCGGTAATGCCATACCGCAACTGGCGTTTGGCAGCGACGTTAGTGGCAGTGGTGTTGGATTGCTGGACAAGCTTGACGATATCGTGACTTCCCTGGGATTCAATCAGTATACGAGCGGCACCAAAAGTACGATCGATGTCTTTTGCATCACGCTGGCGCTGATGGTCGGAACCGCGGGGCTGCCGCACGTCATCGTGCGCTTCTTTACCGTGCCCAAAGTGCGGGACGCCAGGATCTCGGCAGGATATGCTTTGCTGTTCATTGCCATTCTGTACACCACCGCGCCTGCGGTCGGCGCCATGGCGCGCTATAACCTTGTCAACACGATACAACCCGGAGAAGTCGGCGTTATAGACGGTAACCTGGAGTACGAGCGGCGACCGGAGTGGATCAATACCTGGCAGCAAACAAAGCTGGTCAGATTCGAGGACAAGAACAACGATGGGCGCATTCAGTATTACAACGACAGTAACAGCGCATTTGCAGAAACGGCGGCAAGCTACGGCTGGCGGGGCAATGAGCTCACGGTAGACCGCGACATCATGGTGCTGGCTAACCCGGAAATCGCCGGGTTGCCGAACTGGGTTATTGCACTGGTCGCTGCTGGCGGGATCGCGGCGGCGCTGTCCACGGCCGCCGGACTGCTGCTGGTTATATCGGCGGCAGTCTCGCACGATCTGATCAAAGGTATTTTCGTGCCCGGGATATCGGAGAAGAAAGAGCTGCTGGCAGGCCGGATTGCGGCAGCGTTCGCCATCCTGGTTGCCGGATACCTGGGATTCGACCCGCCGGGCTGGGTGGCGCAGGTCGTTGCGTTCGCCTTTGGTCTCGCCGCGGCGTCGCTATTCCCGGCGATATTGCTGGGGATCTTTTTCAAGCGGGCGAACAAGCAGGGGGCCATTGCCGGGATGCTGACCGGACTATTGTTCACTTACGGTTACATCGAATACTTCAAAGGCCTGTTCCTTAAATGGGCCGGCTCGCCCTGGGGCGAGAATGTCGCGGAAAACTGGCTCTTCGGGATCTCGCCGGAGGGCATTGGTGTGGTCGGCATGGTGCTCAACTTTGTCGTTGCAATTGTCGTGAGTTACCTGACGGCACCGCCGCCGCAGCGCATTCAGCACCTGGTGGATCACATCCGCGTGCCGAGGGCAGTGTAGGAGTCCGGCCATGACCCACAGTCATGCAGGCAGTGCTGGCAACGTAAAGCGGGTACAGATTGCGCTGGTTTTGACCGGCGCGTTCATGCTGGTCGAAGTCGCTGGCGGCATTATCTCCGGCTCCCTCGCGCTGCTGGCGGATGCCGGTCACATGCTGACCGATACCATGGCACTGGCGCTGGCCGCAGTCGCTTTCCGGGTCAGCGCGAGGCCCGCCGATTCGCGTAGAAGTTACGGCTATCAGCGATTCCAGATCCTCGCTGCGTTCGTGAATGGTCTCAGCCTGCTGGGGATTGTTGGCTGGATACTGCTCGAGGCAGTGCAGAGAATTTTGTCGCCGGTCAATGTCATGGGCACAACCATGTTGCTCGTTGCGGCGGCCGGCCTGCTGGTCAACCTGGTCTCCTTCCTGGTTTTGCACGGCGGCGACCGGGAAAACCTGAATATACAGGGCGCCGCCACGCACGTTGCCGGCGATCTGCTTGGCTCTGTGGCGGCCATAGTCGCTGCAGTGGTTATCATCAGCACCGGCTGGATGCCAATCGACCCGATTCTGTCCGTTGTTGTCGCGTTATTGATCCTGCGCAGTGCGTGGCAACTGGTGAAACGCAGTGCCCATATCTTGCTTGAAGGCGCTCCTGAGTGGCTGGATGTCGAGGAGATGCAGCGCCAAATCGTCGCCAGGGTGCCGGCAGTGACCGGTATCCATCACGTGCATGTCTGGGGACTGACGCCACAGCACCCGATGTTGACAATGCATATATCGCTGTTGGAACTGCCTGGCGATACGACGCCGATAGTGCGCCTGGTCAAGGAAGTGCTGCGCGATGAATACGGCATCGGGCATTCGACCATTGAAGTCGAGACTGACAATTGTGCCGACGAGTAGCTCAATCGCGCGGCTGAATGGCTCCGATATAAGGCAAGGTACGGTCCTTTTCGGCGTAGTCGAGTCCGTAACCGACCACCCATTCGTCACCGATACTGAAGCCCAGGTAGTCGAGGTCGACCTCTACCTCGGTCTTGTGTTCCTTGTGCAGCAAGGTGCAGGTTCTGATAGAGGCCGGGCCCCGTGAACCCAGCATGTCGATCAGGTAGCGCAGCGTCTGGCCTGTATCGACGATGTCTTCGACGATGAGCACATGTCGCCCCTCGATGCTTTCGCGCACATCCATGACCAGGCGGACCGCGCCACTCGGCATGCTGCCGTGTTCGTAGTTCGATACAGCGATAAACTCGATCACGCGCGGTATGGTCAACGCGCGCGACAGGTCCGCCAGGAAAATAAATGATCCCTTGAGCACGCCGAGCAGGACCAACTCTCCTTTGCCGGCGTAATCGGCGGAAATCTGCTGCGCGAGTTCGGCGACGCGCTGCCGGATATCGGCCTCACTGATCAGGACCTTTGGAGTGGCATCTGTCACGTCGGTTCGACCCCAATTTACGGTTGGACCCAATTTACACTATTCATCGGCTGAAACCCTCCTTTCGCCGCAGCCTGCCGCACTATCTGTCACCGAAAGGGACTAACTCTGCATCTCCGCAGGACGGTAGCCCGGCGGACATACAACCACGCCACATGGGGAGAGAACCATGAGATTTCACAGTAGTTTGCTGATGGTCGCCATGCTTTCTGCCAGTCTGTTTCATGCCGAGAATCTGACCCCGGCTAAGGTCGAAAAAGCGCAGTCCAACACCGCCAGGGCTGTAGAGGCTGACGCCAGGGACGACAAGCTTTCGGCTTATGGATGCCATCGTCGCCGAGCATGATATCGAAGTCGAGAAGATCGTTTCGGCGCCTTTTTGTTTCCGGACCTGTTGACTATTGGAGCGGAAAACCAATCTGCGCCAACAGATTGGCGCTCCTGGCAAATTCGTCGCGATCCTCGTAGATCAATATCACCTCAAACCTGCCGACGTTCTTGCGAAACCAGTCAAGCCTGAGTTCGGGCGCATGTTGCTCCAGCCGGCTGACGAACGCAGCCGCGCGGTAGGGTTCCGCAAAGCTCACCAGTACCGAGCGCCCCAGCTCGGAATACAGATGCTCGCCGCTAGGCTTCATCTTGCTGCGGTCACCCAGCACATAATCGAGGTGCCGGTAGATATAGCCGCTGTACCATTTTGCGCCAGACGGAATGTTCGAGCCGTCCCTGGCGATCCTGGCCGGTCCGTAATTGTACGCGGCAAGCGCCAGGTGCAGGTTTCCGTCATAGGATTGCAGCAATTCCTTAAGATAACGCGCACCGGCATCGATGTTGGTGCACGGATCATAGAGTTCTGTCAGCCTGTAAATGCCGAGATGATTGGCCGTGGACGGCCACAGTATCTGCATGACGCCGTGCGCGTTGGCCTTCGAGCGTGCCGTTGCCTTGAAATCGCTTTCCCCGCGTGCGACAGCGAGCAACAGTGTCTCCGGCAGACCGTGCGCCAGTGCCGCCGCACTAAAGCAGGTAGCGTGCGGGAACCGGTAGCTGGGTTCGATGCCCGTATCGCTTCTCAGGTAGGCCTGCCATGCGCTGTCCGGGTCCACATCGCTGCGAGTCGCGTGCACCGCCATGCCCGGGGTGCCGAGTAACAGGATCAGCGCGAGCAGTGGCCGCAGGAGCTTTGCAACCTTCGAGTTCATAGTGCGGGCAACTCGAGTCCGGTCGCCGCTGATATTTGCGATAGCCGGGCCTGCCGCTCACCGTCATCATCGTAAGCAAACGCGACCTCGTACACACCGGCTTTGACTTTCACAACCCGGTAATCAAGCCCGGTGACTTTTTCAAGTTGCGATACGAAACCGTCCGCGGCGATCTTGCTACGAAACGGATTCCAGAACGCATGCCAGTGTATTTCCTGTTCGACCGGGGCAATCGTGCCGGGCGGCGCGAACTCTGCCGGGTCTATGGTAATCGGCGGTTCGTCCGCGGCAACCGGGCTGGTAAGCGGATCCGGTTGCGTCGGAAGCTCTGTGCTGCCTGGAGGTGATTCGGCCATTTCTTCAAATGCCGCTGACAGCTGTTCCGCGCTTTCGCGGGCCACGATTGCAACGTCTATCTTCTTTTCCCGCAGTTTTTCGAGCGCTTCGTCGAAGCGGCCCTTGTCGAGTTGCGGGTTCGACAGGTGAAATTCCGGCACCCCGAGAAACAGCAGGATAGCGCCAATGGATACTGCCGAGCCGATCAGGAATCCGAGTAATCTGAACATCTTTGTGTCCTCAAAACACGTTCTTGACGCGAATGATTTGCCAGTCCACATGCTGTTGCCAGCGACTGGCTATGCTGGCAAATTCCTGCAGCCAGTTTTCCAGGGCGCGACCTTCCAGGCCCGTTCGCAGTGACCTGCCGCAACGTTGCGGCAGTTGTGAGAATTGCCTGGCAACGGCCCTCGCTGCCTGCGTATCGCTGACCGCGATGGCGTAATAAGTATCCGCTGCCGGGTTCAGTTGCCAGTCTTCGGCAGAGTGCCATGAAACAGTGGCAAAAGTTTCGGCCGGCAGTACAAATCTCAGCTCCTGGCCGGCGCGCGCAATCCTGGCGTGCGTCCGGCGTTCACAAGCCTGATCGGACAGGCGCACCAGGCCGTTGTTGAGCTGATGCTGGAGAAAGAACAGGACCGCGTCATCGCTGGTAACCGCTTGCAATGCGTGGCAATCGATCTCCGCTGCAGCAAATTCGGCATTGTTGAACTGCGGACGTCGAAATTCCAACCGATCGCTCGCGCAGAGCCCCGGATCATCGACCCTGACAATACGCAAGGAAGAAAGGACGCTGGCACTGTTGGTGACGTCATTTCGCTGCAGTTCGGGTACAACCGACGCTGCCATGAATTCCTGGGGCAGATAGACATAAGCACTGGCGCTCAGTGCCGGTAATTCGGCAGACGCCTCTTTCGGCCTGACCGTTACCCAATACTGATACAGGTCCTGATCAATACGATGTGCTTTGCCTTCGATAACCGCGTTCGTGTCCGAATCGCCCGCTGAGAACTGCAGTGCGCGGTACTGTGCGAGATTGTTGCGGATCAACTCCAACATATTGTCAGTCGATCGCGTACCGGGCGCGGACAGCTCCGCGACGTACTCGCCGGATACCTGTCGCATGAGCGTACAAGCCAGTTCGTGCGCCAGGTGCGCTGCAAGCATGTCTGCCTGGGAATCCTGGTACGGAACCTCGCGGTCGCCGCGGAATGACGGGTCGGCGGCAAACTGCCGCCAGGCGTGATGCTGCCTCGTGCTCAGCATTCCCTGCCATGACTGGCCGAAGCCTGCGACCCAGCTGCGTTCTTCGAGGTCCAGCGCGCGCACGCTGACGGCGAAAATACTGTTACGGGTTTCGCTGACCTCCAGTCCGATGTAGTAGTGAACGTCGTTTGCCGTGCAGTCGATACCGCTAATGCCCGGGTTTCCGTTAATCTCCTTACGGTCAGGCTGCCAGGCAATGCGGATGCCCGGCGTGTCAACCAACGCGTCCTGAAGCTGGTCGCGCAACGCCAGCGCCAGCTCGTTGCTGGTCGACTGCGGATTGCCGTCCCGCATAACAACGAATCGCACCGGTGCGTTCCTGAATCTTGGATGCGTTGCCAGTTGACCGGCAATGTACGGCGTCAACTCCCGCTTCATCCAGGTGTCCAGATCCGGCGGGCGTGAGCCGGCTCCGGCAGGCGAAACCGATACTGCGATCAGCAGAACCAGGCAGGCAATGGCATGGGGTCTCATTTCACTGCTCCAGCCGCAGTTCGCCATTGCTGGCGATGACCAATGCACCGCTTGCGTGCTCAGTGAGAATTCGCCGGAGCTTTCCGCTCATGTGCGCTGGCAGCGTGACGCCCCACTTGAGGTTGTCCGTCACCGGCTTGCCTGAACGGCGCAATGCGCGAACGACGTTGTCGGGCACCGTGGTCTCGTCCATCTCGTGATATTGCTGCGGCAACGATGCCGACCAGAAAGTGATATCACCTCGATTGATATTCATGCGCAGTGCCTGGTCTGCTGCGATGGCGTACAAGCCGACTTCGTCGCGTAACACAAGCTTCGTTAGTGCGCTATCCGTCTCGAATCTCAGCGTAAATCCTTCCTGCGGTGCTTGCGGCGGCGCGGCCGGTTCACTTGCCGGAGCAGCAGCTGTGCGGGATTCCCGGGTTGGTGCTTGCGGTTCCGGGCGGTGCTCAAAAGCGGGTTCCGGTTCAGCTACATCGGGGGTGTGCTGTTGTTCCCTTGTGACGACTGCCTGCTGCACGGGGGGAACCGCTTCTTCGGTCTTTTCAGTCGCAGGCTCGGGGGTCTCGGGGGCCAGCGGGATGCTTTGCACCAGTGCGAATATAGCCACCAGGCACAACGCCAGGATTGCCATGAAACGCATGACGTCAGTCTGCAGGTCGGCAGCGCCCCCGGCTTCCGCATCCATGCCGCGATTAAGCGGATAAAACAGTGGCGACCTAGTCATCGCGGGGCACCGCAGAGTTGGCGTCCGTGCGTCCCCGATCCTTCAGGTGGCTTTCAATTTTTTCCAGCGTAACGCGCATTCTGGAGGTATCGATCCGGGCCGCACTATCGTAGCTCTGCTGCAGCGATGCGCCCAGCGTCATCGATTTGTAGAGGCGCATCAGGTAACCGCCGATGCCACCGAAAATCGTCGTGGAGAGCGCCAGCAGGATGCCGCCGTCTACCATTCTTTGCAGAATCGCGAACGCACCCTGTTGTATGGTCGAATCAGGATCTCCCAGCGCATATAACAGCGCGCTGCGCATGCCAATTGCAGTCCATATCACGCCGGTGCCGAAAAACAATGTGGTCCAGATGTCGGTCAGATGATCGACTTGTACGATTTCACTGATCGGGCGCTTCTCCTCCAGGTACGTCCGCAGCCGTTTCAGGCTGAACAGGAAGGCGAGCAGCAACGCGGCGAATACCGGTATCGATAAACCGAGGTTGGTATAGGCCCAGTCGAGCCAGTGACCGATATCCGGGAAGCGCTCGCCTGAGAAAGAGACGAATTCGCTGCGGCTCAGCATATAAAGTGCAACGCTGGCGCCGACAAACGAGCCGACCGCTCCTGACGTAAGGCCCCTGACGAAGCCGTCGAAATTTTCGCCTGTCCCTGTGCGCATGGCGCTGGATCCGCTATCGGCCCGCGTTACATGCGGTGCAGGTTGCTTCCAGAACCAGCTCGACCTCCTGGTAGAGCTCGTCGGCGCGATAGTAGCCTTCATTGTCCAGGGCGACCCTGAGTAATCCACGCTCCTTGTCGGTCAATTCACGTTCCATGTTGAGCATCACCCGATCGCGGCGCGGACAGGTATGTGAGCAATTGTTGTAATCGCCCTGCAACGACATGAATTTCACGTTGAAGTAGCGGTTGTAGTAATCCTTCGCCTGGCGCTTGCTGAGCAACCCCTGGTCGCTGGACCACACGAGGAATTCGCTGAAGATGCGCTTGTTTTCCGCTTTCGGGTCACCTTCGGCGATATTGAGCAAATCGTCGTAATAACGATCGAAATGTGCAGCGCAACCGGCCTGCAGGGTGCTTTTTACATCGTCGATTGCAGCGTTGAGATTCTTGCTTTGCGGACCGTTGCAAGGCGGTGGCGAGGTCGCACAGGATGCGAGGACTAACGTGCTCGCAACGATCACAGTCAGTGCGGCGAGTGGTTTCGCGAGGCGGGTCTTGTTCATGACGCTGACTCCTGGAAAAAATTAATCGATCAGTTCTCGAGCGGGCTGCGATAAGCCTGTTCAATGCTCAGCGGCGGTGGGCCTGCGATCTGCACAGCGCTGGCCTGGTCACCAAACAGAATGGACTTCACGCCGCCAACGACCTCCATCATCTCCGGCGTAATCGCGCCGAATGACTGATTGAGTTGTTCAATCAGGGTTGCACGCGCGATTTCCTCACGCGTGCGCGCGATGAGTTCGCTGGTTTCATCCATGTCGAGATAAATATCGGAAGCCAGTACTGCCAGGGACTGATCGCTCTGGCTGCTGGACGACGCAACCAGCTGGTAATACTGTTTGAACCGTTCGCTGAGGCGCATGCCGGAGCGGCCGCGCATTGACGGCGCCGGTGCCGCCGTGCCTTCCTGCGGATTTCCACGGAGCAGGGTCTCCTGCAGTGTCCATGACGTCATCTTGATGCCGAGCTCGCTGCGCAGGCGTTTTTCGAGACTCAATCGGGTGTTGTTCACCGTGTGTTCCATGTCCGGCAACCGTTCTTCCATGATGCCGAGCATATCGAGGTAAGTTGCGCCCAGCTGCTTGGCCAGGCGCTGGCATCCGGGATCGTTCTCGGCGCCCTCGCATTTGCTCTCCAGGTACAGCTGCTGCTGCTGGTCGAGCCGGCCGATGACCTCCTGCAGGCCGGTTTCCATTTCCCTGGCGACTGAGCTGGTCTGACGCAAGTCCTCGACCACCGTGGTGGGAAACAGTCGAATGGTCGGGGAATTGGTAGTGGCCTGCGCCTGCAGGGATACCAGCAGGCTGATGAGCAACGACAGTCCGATTACACGGGTAGCAGACCCGAGCAACTGTCGGCTAAGTTGATGTTCGGCGTTGAGCCGGTCCAGGAAGACGTTCATATCGCCATCTCCGTATCTTAAGGATTGAACAGGTGGCTGGTAGGCGGCTCGTGGCAAGCCGGGTACAGGCCTTTTTTCACTATGGCGATACGGTAGCGCGACACGGCTGAATGGAAGCTGAATGTCGCGCTTTTGCGGAATTTCAGCGCCGCGGCGACAGCGCTGTTATGACAGGTAGCGGCTGATCGCCAGGTCCAGCTTGGCGATGACCTCATCGATCCGGATCAGGTCCATGACGCCTGGCTCTTCGATCTTTTTGCCCCAGCGAATCGCCTCCGGTCCCGTTTGCCGGAATCTTTGCGCGGCCTCGGGAAACTTGTCGACGCACAGATCGAGAGAGTTGTACGGCCCGCCCCGTATGGACCAGGTACAGGCGTGCAGCCCGAGGACCGGTGTGCCCAGCGCATTCGCCATGTGCGCCGGGCCGGAGTCTGGAGAAAGAACGATGTCGGCACGTTGCAGCAAGCCCATCAGCTGCTGCAGGGAAACCTGTCCGATCAGGTTTTGCAGCTGATGTTGCATTGCGCCTTCGATGTCATTGCCGATCGCCTTTTCCAGGGCCGATGGTCCACCGGTGAGCACCACGCGCATGCCGTGACGGGCAATGGCGTAATCCGCGACTGCCGCATATCGGTCCGCGAGCCAGTTTCGATAGGTATGGCTGGAGCACGGCGAGATCAGCAATGTTGGCTGCTTTCCTGGGACAAGGAAGCGTGCGTGGTCCACGCTGTCTGCGGTCACCGGAAAATCCCACACCGGTTCCTGTGCATCCAAGCCCAAGGCTCTGGCGAAGGACAGGTGCCCCTGTACCTGGTGCTGCTGTTTGTCGGCCGGAATGGCATCAGTCATGAACCAGCGGTGAAAATCACGTGCGCGGGCCTTGTCCCAGCCGAGTTTGATGTCAGCTTTGACACAGGCGCCCGCGAGATTGGCCCGCGCCGACACCTGCATCTGCATCATCACCTCGAATCGTTCCCCGGCGAGCTGTTGCCGCAGGCTGCGGTAACCGCGCCAGCCGGCACTCTTGTCGAGCACCAGGAACCGCACCCCCGGCAGTACCGACAGCAGCCCGTGTTCGACCCTGGCGCATATCCAGGTAAGTTCGGTTTCCGGCCACGCCTTTTGAATCGCGCGCAACACCGGTATTGCATGCGATACATCGCCCAGTGCCGACAAGCGCACGATACACAGGTTTCCAGGTGCAGCAGTCAATGGCAACATAGCGGCGCGACGAGAAAAGAGTCCTGCATTATAATCGGAGCAGGCTGCCGGAGGATAAGAACATGTTTGAGGTGTACGACAAGATGCGGCTTGAGAATGCCGGTCCTTATGATTTATCAGATGCGCTCGAGCAGGGTGCGATTATCCACTTCCCCGAATCTCCGGTGCCGCTGCCATCCGAAGAGGACCTGGTGCTGTTTCGCGATGAGCTGCCCAGGTTGCTGAAACTGAAAAATATCAGCTATCACCCGGAGGCGGGGCACGTACGCGGACTCGATGACGCAGATCCGCAGATCGCCGAGCGGGTCAGAAACGTTCTGGTCACCGTCAGCGATGATATTGCAGGGTTCTTGCAGTCGTCTGCGCCGGGTCTCACCGAAAACTGGACTGTCGGCACCTGCAGTTTTCGCCCGATCCAGGAAAAAGGACGCGACCTTAAACCGCATGCCAGCAATGAGTTGGTGCATATTGACGCCGGAGCCTATGGCGCCACCAATGGCGACCGGATTTTGCGATTTTTCATCAACGTGAGTCCTCATGAGGATCGGGTGTGGGCCACCAAGGGCATTTTTCCGGAGCTATACGAACGCTACGGGCAGGCAGCCAGGATCAAGCCGGGCAAAGTGTCGGCGCGCCATCTGAAAAAGGGCCCACTGGATCACCTGCGCAGCGGGTTGCTCAACGGCATTGCAGCGGCCGGGTTGCCGACCGCGAAAGTGCTGGATTCGTCGCCCTATGATCGGCTCATGCGAAAATTCCACAACTACATGAAGGACACGCCATCATTCCAGCAGGAGGCGCTGGGGCATCAGGAATTTCGCTTTCCACCGTTTTCGGCCTGGATGGTCTTCACCGACATGGTGAGTCATGCGAGTTTGTCAGGCCAATTCGCATTCGTGCACACCAGCATTGTGCGGCTTGCCAATTGCCGCAGACCGGAACTGGCGCCGTACAACATCCTGAGGGAATCAGCCGGGGTCAGTTAGACACGGCATCAGGGCGCGTCAACGATCTGATAAATTGTGCCGGGGCCATAGTCCAGCAAATAAAGCTCGCCATCGAAGTCCTCAGCGAAGGAAGAGATGTTGTGCGTGGTGTCGAGCAACTCGATGCCGATCGTACCTTGCGAGCTGTTTGCCGGTACCGACCAGATTCTGCCGGAACCGAAGTCGCCGTAGACGTAATGGCCCTGTAATTCCACGATGGCGAGACCGCGGTAGACGTAACCGCCGGTTACGGAATTGCCATCAGCATGGGAATATTCGGTAATCGGATCCACGAAACCGGTGCCGCAGTTCGTCGCCGGATTGAAGCAATGGGCGCCTTCGCGTTCCCTCCAGCCATAATTCATGCCGCGCTCCACCCGGTCGATTTCTTCCCATTCGTTCTGGCCGACATCTCCGACCCACAGGTCGCCGGTGAGACTGTCGAAGCTCCAGCGCCAGGGGTTCCTGAGCCCCCAGGCATAGATTTCAGGGCAGTTTGCGCTGCCGAGTGCGAAACCGGCCTGACAAAGCGAAGCGCCGGCAAACGGGTTGTCGCCCGGGACAGCATACGGAATGGCGCCGTCGACATCGATGCGCGTGATCGTTCCCAGCAAGTTGCTGGTGTCCTGTGCCCGATTCAACTGGTCACCGCCACCGCCGCCATCGCCCCAGCCCGCGAACAGG
>Ga0255058_10000200_pt1 | contig 35459 bp, 32 predicted proteins | sample Cases_109_9_MG_FD_188637 | JGI IMG/M metagenome (GOLD analysis project Ga0255058, IMG submission 188637) | Seawater microbial communities from Amundsen Gulf, Northwest Territories, Canada - Cases_109_9 | ecosystem: Environmental > Aquatic > Marine > Gulf | place: Canada: Northwest Territories...
GCCTTCGGGAAAACCGGCATCCTTTAACAGATCTTCTGCTTTCTCAACGTCCGCGCCATGATCACCTTCATCTTTCTCTCCGCTTAAAGAAGGCGGCAATATCCTATCCGTTGGAACCCTCGTCCCTTCATAAATGGCCTTTGCCATTCCATCTTTATCTAAAGCCTCTCCGATTGCCTTTCTTAAGTCGGGATTGTCCTTAAACGGCGAACTGTTTAGATTGAAACCGATGAAGTCCAGGCTCTGTTGAGGGTCGCCTACTATGGCTTTATCGCCGAACTCCTCCTTAGTCGCCCCCACTTGGCCAAGGGGAATCGGTACAGAATCAAGGCTACCGCTTTTAAACTCCAAAAAACCGGTATCTAAATCGGCGAATATCTTAAAATCAACGGTATCAAGAAATGGCTCCTCACCATAATAATCACTAAATTTCTCAAGACTAATACCTTTTCCATGGTCCCAGGGTTCAGCCATCTTAAAAGGCCCATTACCGACCGGTTTTTCCGCAAACGCCGCCGGGTCTTTATCTACCTCTTCAATGTCTACAGGAGAAAAGACGGGATGCCCAAGTATTGTTGGAAACTCGGAAAAGGGACGCTCAATGGTCACTTCAAGAGTCTCGTCATCGATTGCTTTTACACCGACAAGGTCAGTAGAGTCGCCCGATTGTAACTCGTTAAAACCCTTAATCGGTGCCAAGTGATAAGCAGTCGGTGATTCATTATTCGGATCCGCGACTCTTGTCCATGCGTCTTTAAAACTTTGGGCAGTTACTTTTTTTCCGTTTTGAAATTTGGAGTCGTCTCTAAGGTTAAAAGTGAATACCGTTGCCTCGTCATTACTTTCCCACGACTTAGCTACTGCCGGTTTAACTTCCATTGTCTTGGGGTCATAAGTTACTAACCCGTCGAATAACTGGGTAGCGACTTGAAATCCTTCGCTCTCTTGAACATTTAGCGGATCTATCGCCGCCGGTTCAAAAAGGAAAAAGTTAAAGTCTCCCCCGGATTTTGAAACTTCTTTTCCATCATCTTTTTCCGACTGATTACAACCAGATACGATCAAACTTAGAACGATGAAGACAGATAATACGATGAGCAGTCTTTTTAGTCTCTCCAATACAAGCACCTCTCTAATATTTAGTGACCAAGCCTTTGCTTAAACGGCAAAAAATTTTATCGACGCTTTTTGGATAAAACTTAAATCAGACCCTAAACAAGCACAACCAGAATGATCGTGGTAAACACAAATAGGACACCGAGCACTATAGTAAACCTGTCCAGGTTTTTCTCAATAACTCCAGTACCGCCAAACGTCCCCGAGGAGACATTTCCCCCCATTGAACTTGAAAGGCCAGTGCCTTTTCCGGAATGAAGAAGTATGGCTCCGATAAGTCCAAGAGCGATAAGTGAATGAATTATGACCACAAATACTACCATGTTTTCTCCAAGAAATATGTTAGCATATAGACTTTTTAGTAGCTACTTAAACTTACAGCCGACTCAATCAAATACTTTTTAATCTTTTTCGATCAGACTTTTCCCCGTCATCTCAATCGGTTTATCTAATCCTAAGATGTCAAGAAGTGTGGGCGCTACGTCAGCAAGGCGTCCCCCGATTTCGAGTCTACCACCGTTTTTTGATATGTACCAGAGTGGTACTTTGTTTTTAGTGTGAGCCGTCCATGGACCGCCTTTTTCCTCCATCGTCTCGGCATTTCCGTGGTCAGACAGGATAAGCAATTCTCCGCCTTTATTGGAAACACAGTCGATGATCTCGCCCAAAATGCGATCGACCGTCTCGATAGCACTAATTGTCGCCTCGATTTGCCCGCTATGGCCTACCATGTCGGGGTTGGCAAAGTTTGCGATCACTACATCATATTTATCATCGGCTATACTATTACATACCGCTTGCCCGACCTGAGTAGCACTCATCTCCGGTTGCAGATCGTAAGTCGCGATTTGAGGAGAGGGTATTAACAAGCGGTCCTCCCCCTTCTTTGCCTTTTCCACCCCGCCGTTTAGAAAAAATGTAACGTGAGCATATTTTTCGGTCTCAGCCGTATGAAACTGTGTAAGCCCATTATCAGCAATGACATCGGCTAATGTATTTTTAGGATCATTCGGCAAGAAAGCGATCGGTGCGCCGAGATCTTTATCATATTCCGTAAATGTAATAAGCCTAACATCCGGCCTTTTCGGGCCGGTATCAAAACTCTCGAACCCTTCTTTAAAGAGTGCTTTGCTAATTTGCCTGGCGCGATCTGCCCTAAAATTAAAAAAGATAATACCGTCACCATCATGGATTTTTGACGAACGATCTTCTTCGGCAACAATAGTCGGGAGCACAAACTCGTCTCCCTTATCTTGACTGTAGGAGTTTATTACGGCTGTTTTTGCATCGACAGCTCGTAATCCTTGACCGTATACGATGGCGTCGTATGCAAGCTTTATCCGGTCCCATCTGTTGTCTCTATCCATCCCGTAGTACCGCCCTGATACGGTAGCCACTTTTCCGACTCCGATCGATTTTATTTCTTTCTCTAGATCTTCGATGAATTCTGCGGCACTCTTAGGGGGCACATCCCTACCATCAAGAAAAACATGGATGAAGACTTTTTTAAGCCCTTTCATTCTAGCTAACTTAAGTAACGCGTAGAGATGAGTGTTATGGCTATGAACTCCCCCGTCTGATAGAAGGCCCATCAGATGTAGAGGCTTATCTTTAATAATAAGTTCCTTAAAAAGATCGTTAATTGCCGGATTTTCAAAGAATTCTCCGGTTTCGATCGAGTGATCTATTCTTGTCAGATCCTGATATATTATGCGCCCGGCCCCGATATTTAGATGGCCGACCTCAGAATTACCCATAAAACCTTTAGGAAGACCGACATCTTCTCCGGAAGCAAAAAGCTCCGTATGAGGATAGTCAGTATTTAGTTTATCGATAGTCGGTGTGGACGCTAAATGAATGGCGTTAGCAGGCCCCGGGGGGGCTACCCCGAAACCGTCCATTATTATCAGACAGACTGGTTTTGGCCTAGACAGATCATCACTCCTTAAAGACTCATTAATAAATTATAACACTGGCATATTTGGGTGAAACTTTTTTGATTTGTGGTAAAAATCAATAATAAGCTTAATCAATATTGACTTGTTGAAGAAAGCAAGTGTCAGGAAAGCGTCTCAAGGAGGAAAGATGAACACTATAGATGAAGCGGTAGACTTTGCTATTGAAAAAGAGGGCGAGATGGCTGCCTACTACACACAGCTAGCCGGTATCGCCGAAACGTTTGGTTCACGAGAGAAATTTGATGAGCTGGCCAAGATGGAAATGCACCATAAGGATCTGTTAGAAGAGTTAGATATGAAAAAAGTCCCAGAGGAGATAGAGCATAGTACACCGGATCTAAAGATAAGCGATTATCTAAAAGATATTAAGTTCTCTCCTGACATCAGGTACCAAGACGTTCTTATAATGGCGATGAAGGCGGAAGAACAATCACACAGAAGCTATCTTAGCCTGGCAGCCAATTTTCCCAAGGATAGCGATATCTTTCACTTATTTGATTTCTTGGCGGAACAAGAAGCAAAGCACAAATACATGATCGAATCAGAGTATGAAGACAATGTTTTAAGAGAAGATCATTGATCGTACTTTATAATATCGACAAAGGTATCCGGCTTTAAGCTAGCACCGCCGACGAGTGCTCCATCAATATCAGACTCTTCCATTAAAAGGCGTATATTTTCCGGTTTTACACTGCCTCCATATTGGATCCGAATCTCCCTGGCAATTTCCGGTGAAAAGATCGATCCCAAAACCGCCCTTACATGTCTGATCACATCATTGGCATCTCCGGGAGTGGCGTTTCTTCCAGTTCCGATCGCCCAGATCGGCTCGTAAGCGACAACGATCTCTCCTGCTTCATCTTTAGCAATGTCTTTTAAGCCGTTTATCAATTGTTCCTGAACTACCTTATTTGCCAACCCTCCATCGTGCTCTTTAAGGGTTTCGCCGACACATACGATCGGATTTAATCCGAAAGCAAGCGCTGCTTTGACCTTTTTATTTACTTTCTCATCTGTCTCACCAAAAAATTGGCGCCTCTCAGAATGGCCGATTATCACATACTTGACTCCAAGATCTTTTAGCATCGATGGAGATACTTCTCCTGTAAAAGCTCCTTCCTCTTCCCAGTGCATATCTTGAGCGCCAAGTTCAATACCCAGGCCATCAGCCTCGATCGCTATGGAAACGCTTTTTAAAGCGGTAAAAGGCGGGCAGACGACTACATCGACTCCGACGGCACCGTAACCAAGCCTTTTCTCAATATCTTGCACCAAAAGAACTGCCTGTACTGCCGTTTTAAACATCTTCCAATTACCGGCGATTATCGGTTTTCGCAAAACTACAACTCCTTATCTTCCAGAGCCATGACGCCCGGCAGGTCAGCACCCTCTAAAACCTTCATCGAAGCGCCTCCTCCGGTCGAGACAAATGAAATTTTATCCTCTAGCCCAAATCTCTTTAACGCAGCATCGGAATCTCCCCCTCCGACTATGGATAAAGCGCCCTTTCTTGTCTGTTCGGCGATGGCCTCAGCGACTCGTAACGTTCCTTGTGAGAAGGCCTCTATCTCGAAGACTCCCATAGGCCCGTTCCAAAAGATCGTCTTTGCTCTTGCTAAAACAGGTTGATAGATATCTATAGTCTGCGGACCGATATCAAGCCCCATCCAACCATCCGGGATATTGTCAACGGTAGCTACTTTAGATGTCGCTTCCTTCGATATCTCCTCGGCAATGATGACATCCGATGGAAGATAGAAAGATACCCCTTTTTCCCGGGCTTTCTTTAGTATCCCTCGAGCCATATCTAGCTGTTCTTCTTCGACTAAGGAGTTCCCAACTGATAGGCCCTTGGCTTTTAGAAATGTAAAGCACATTCCACCGCCGGTAAGAATACCGTCTACATTATCTATCAGCTTGTCAATGACTCCGATCTTATCAGATATCTTATTACCGCCTAGAACAGCAAAAAATGGGTGTTTTGGAAATTTCATCAAATTTTCCAGATGATCGATCTCGGACTCTAGTAAGAATCCGGCAACAGACGGTAGATAGTCCGTCACCCCGACTACGGATGCATGAGCCCTGTGGGAGGTACCAAAAGCATCACTCACATAGATATCGGCTATCGAAGCGAGTTTGCTGGCGAACTCGGGGTCGTTATTTGATTCACCCGGATAAAATCTTATGTTTTCAAGGAGTACGATATCTCCGGGGGACATCGAGTCGACTGCTTCACTCACTTCACCGTTTACTGACCTATTTAATTTTTTTACAGGAATGCCTAGCTTTTCGTTTAAGTAGTGCGCTACCGGATCGAGCCGGAATTCATCGACGACCTCTCCTTTGGGGCGGCCCAAATGCGTTACCAATACGATTTTTGCCCCTTCTTCTTTTAAGTACTGTATAGTCGGAAGGGCAGAGCAAATCCTCGTATCATCTTCAACTTCGCCATCAGTGATAGGAACATTGAAATCTACGCGAACAAGGACCCTTTTCCCTTTTACATCGATATCGCGCACCGTCTTCTTGGTAAACATGCTCTTTAGTTCCTCTTTCTCGCCGGCTCGAGGTTCCGGCACCCCTCTCTCGTCTGCCAACTATCCGCACCTCCGCTTAAGCCATTTTTTTGATTTTTGATCACTTAACAATAAATTTTATGAGATCGACGACCCTTTGAGAGTAGGCCATCTCATTGTCATACCATGCAAAGACTTTTACCGTTGTTCCGTTGACCATAGTAAGTGGAGCGTCAAAAACCGATGAATGAAGGTTACCGACAATATCGATTGATACTAACGGATCCTCTGAATATTGTAATATTCCCTTCATCTGGCTTTCGGCCGCTTTTTTCATCGCCGCGTTGACTTCCTCGGTTGTTGTCTCTTTTATAGTCTCTACCACCAGATCGACTAATGATCCATCGGGCGTAGGTACTCTAAGAGCGACACCATCAAATTTTCCTTCAAGCTCCGGTATGACTAAGCCGATCGCGTAAGCTGCTCCGGTAGAGGTTGGAATGATAGATAAAGCAGCAGCCCGCGCTCTTCTTGGATCTTTATGGTAAAGATCCAAAGTATTTTGATCATTTGTATAAGCGTGGCAGGTAGTCATAAAACCTCTGGCTATGCCAAAATTTTCCATGATGACTTTCGACACGGGTGCCAGCCCATTTGTAGTGCAGGAGGCGTTTGAGATTATATTATCTTTATCCTTATCGTACATATAGTCATTTACCCCGAGCACCATAGTTACATCCGGGTCATCGGAGGGAGCGGATATGATAACTTTCTTTGCGCCGGCATCGAGGTGTCTTGCCGCCCCATCCCGCTTAGTAAAAAAACCGGTCGACTCGATTGCTACCTCAACCCCCATACTTGACCAAGGAAGAGATCCGGGATCCTTCTCCGCCAACACTATAAACTCTTCTCCGCCTACGATCAGGGTGTTACCGTCTACGCCGACATCTTCATCTAAAACACCGTGCACTGAATCATATTTCAAAAGGTTAGCAAGACTAGCGGCCGGGGCCAGATCATTAATAGCCATAATCTCGATATCCGGATCAAGATATGCTCTTCGAAATACATTTCTCCCTATCCGGCCAAAACCATTAATTCCGACTTTAACTCCCATTATCTACCTCCACTTTTTAGCTTTTCCTCATAGCTTGTTTATTATTAGATCGTAATTAATTTCTTATACCCATCTTTAACTCAATCAATTAGTTAAACGTCCTAATCTTAACCCCTAAACTTATCTGCCAGTTGCTTGATTCTTCTTATCCGATGATAAACAGCGGACTTACTCAATTTGGGATCATGCTCTTTTCCCAATTCTTCGAGGCTGGCCTCGGGATTCGCCAGGCGCGTTCTGGCAAGAGTTGAAAGACCTGCCGGAAGATTATCCAGCCCCATCTCCTCGTCGATAATAGCGATATCACTCAGTTGAGAAAGAGCGGCTTCGACCGATTTATTTAGATTAGCAGTATCGCAGTTTACCAGCCGGTTCACCGAAGCCCGCATGCTCTTAATAATCCTGACATCTTCCCATTTTAAGAGAGCGGTATGCGCACCTATCAAAGCCAGGAACTGAACCATCGGCTCGGTTCCCTTAAGATATATTAAAAAACGATTTTTTCTCTCTCGGATCTTCGGATATAGGTCAAAACGGTTCATTAATTTCACGGCATCTCCTGCTAAGCCATAGTTATCTGTGCTCAGCTCAAAATGATATTTTCCTTTGGGATCGCCGATAAATCCACCACCCATAAACAGGCCCCTTAGATAAGCCACGGCACAACAACTCTTCTTTATAAGTCTTGGCACAATGCCGTACTTGATGTTCAGAGAATCATCCAAAATACCTAGTTCATTTAAAGATTGGACCATCTTTGGATTCTCAGGAATATAGACAAGGTAGTTATTGGCGTCGCTTAAGCGAAACCTTCTTACGGTGACTTCTCCACGCATATCAAATAGATCATTAAAAAGTTTCAAAACTTTTCTCGCAACTGCCGCATTTTCCGTGGATATATGTAAAGCGTAACGATTTGGTTGCCCCTGAAGGTGCAGGCTACCGCTAATATGAATAATAGCCGAAAGTTCGGCTATTTGACAACACATCTTTCTCGGTTGCTGATGAGCCAACTCATCTTTTACTTGAGATGAAAAAGGCACTAGTCTCTACCTGCCTTTATTCATTGATGCTTTTAGCGTCCCACTATTATAAATATATGGTTCCTTAACTCGTTCTTTTTACTTCCTCGAGACTTTTGAAAAATGACCGAAACTTCGCCATTGATCGCCAATTGCCTTTGACCGTTACCCGTATAGCCTATCCCATTACTTTAAATGATCTAATCCCTCGAAATGAGCTCTTTTTTTGTAACTTTTCTTAACACTTCTCCCAGCTTATCGGCGTCGTGGCGAGATAAATTGTTGCCATCAACAACATCAGCAATAACCTGGGTAACCCTATCTTCTTTTAAGTCATCGGATATCGACACCGGTGGGCTTTTTGCGTCCGCCAGCTCATTTAGAGAATCAAAGTCGAGATTCATTTTATTGGCGATCATAACATCGACTATTTTTTTTCCGGTATGCTTCTCTATTGCTTCCAGATGGTCTTTCGTTGTAAAACCATCGGTCTCTCCCGGTTGTATTACCGTATTACAGATAAATACCGTCTGAGCACTACTATTAACGATGGCGTCGCATACCCCCTTTACCAGCAAATTAGGGAGTAGGCTTGTAAACAGGCTTCCCGGACCAAGAATTATCTGATCGGCATCTTCGATAGCTTTTACGGTCTTGGTATTCGCTTCGGGATCTGGGGGTTCAAGCCGGATAGATTTTAGAGGCCTTAGCCTGTTTGCCACATTGCATTGCCCGCAGACTTCACCCTCGGGCTCTAGTTCCGCGCAGAGAGTAATATCTTCTTTCGTAGGAGGAAGTACTTGTCCTTTTGCTCCAAGCAGCTCCCTTGCGTGAGATAATGCTTTTTCAAAATCACCGGTGATATCGGTAAGGGCGGCGATAATCAAATTTCCCAGTGCATGGCCTCGAAGTCCTTCGCCTTTATCAAAACGGTACTGAAAAAGCTGGCTGACGATGTTGCCGTTTGAGAGGGCTACAAGGCAGTTTCGACTATCTCCGGGAGGAGGCATGCCGAACTCCTCTCTTAATCTTCCCGAGCTTCCACCATCATCGGCCACTGTTGCGACCGCCGTAATATCGTCACAATATTTTTGGATGCTCTCCAGTGCTATCGGAAGGCCATGGCCACCGCCGATGGCGACGACTTTAAGATCTCTGCTCATTTAGTTTGAAAATCCTTTCCCAAGTCCCGGTGGCGAATAGCTACGTTATAGCCTTTCTTCTTTAAAAAATCTCCCGTTTCCTCTGTCAAAGTAACCGAGCGATGGGTCCCACCGGTGCACCCAAGGGCGATTGTTAGGTATGACTTTCCCTCTTTTACATAGTAAGGGAGGATGAACGCTAAAAGATCAAAGAATTTATCAATAAACTCTTTCGTCTCCGTCCGCTCGAGAACAAAATTCCTTATCTGCTCGTCTTTACCGGTAAAATCTTTTAACTCATCAATATAGTGAGGATTTGGAAGAAATCTGACGTCGATGACGAGATCGGCATCTACTGGAGCTCCGTACTTATAACCGAAAGAAACAATAGTGACAAAGAGCGTCTTCTGTTTTTCTAGACCGAGGAAGTAGGTCCTTATCTGATCTCTTAGATCATTTGCCAGGATCTCGGAAGTGTCCATAACAATATCAGCGTTACCTTTTAGAGCTTCAAGAAGTTGCCTCTCTTCTTTTATACCGACACTTACGCTGCCTTCCGGTGCCAGGGGATGGCGCCGCCTAGTCTCTTTAAACCGGTTGAAAAGAACTTCATCGCTTGCCTGAAGAAAAAGGATACTATACGGAACACCGTTCTTCTCAAGATTTACTAGCTCTTGCTGTAGGTCGTTGAAGAACTCTCCGCCACGAACGTCAATGACAAGGGCGACCTTTTTTATATTGCTTCCCGGAATAAGACAGAGCTCCGCCATTCTTGAAATTAGGGTGGGCGGGAGATTATCCACGCAAAAATAGCCCATGTCTTCAAAGCAGCGGATCGCCTCCGATTTGCCAGCGCCTGACTGACCGGTTATAACGACAAACTGGATAGAAGAACTTGTTCCCTTTTCTTCCTTTTCCACACCCTCTTCTGACTTCTCCATCTACCGCTTTCTCTATGAATGTGGCTTAGATAGTGAATTAACTATCGAAATCGACAGCGCCACAACAATTGCTTGCCACCAACCTATAATTTTAAACGAAGGAGACATTAAAAACGATACCAAATACAACATAAACACATTTACTAAAAGGGTGGACAATCCAAAGGTAAGTATTCTAAAGGGCACCAGTATCAGTAAAAGAAGGGGACGTAGAATCAGATTAAAGAGGCCAAGAAGCACAGAAGCGATAAGTGCCGCCGCAAAACTACTGATAAAGATAAGTGAAGGAGCATAATATGAAATGGCAAAAATGAAGGCACCTGTTATAAAAAGCCTAAAAAGATACCTCACTCGCTAAAACTCATTTCTTTATCGATTAAATGTCCCTCGATAACCAGTAATCGATTTTTTAGTCCTAGGGGGCCGCTCCATCCGCCCAACTTATTATTTGAAGCTACCACCCGGTGACAAGGTATCAAAAGGGGGTGCCTGTTTTCTCTCATTGCCATACCCACCGCCCTGGCTCCATTTGGAATACCGATATCACGTGCCACTTCCTTGTATGATCTGACTTCACCGTGAGCGATCTTTGCAACGGCGCCATAGACCTTCAATTTAAAATTAGAGTAACCGCTTGTATCCAAGGAGGTTTTCCATTCATTGATCTCTCTACCGCTAAAGTAGGATTCTAACTGCTCTTGCAACCGGCTTTCGATTCGGTATTTAGCGTCATATGAAAGGAGCGTTTTTTTGACTATGTTTCCAGTGGTCAAAGGAAGCAGGTGTCGCTTTATCCCCTCTTGCCCGTAGACTACTGTACCCATACCCCAAGGAGTATCGTAAAAAAAATGTTGATATCGCTTCATTTTTTTTCCTTAAGTACTTCATAAAGTTCGGCTCCCGTTCTCTTACCGATAACAGTCTCAAGCTCTTCTCGGGATACCTCGCTCATCTTCTTGAGGCTTCCAAATTCCCTTAGAAGATCCCTTTTTCTTTTTGGTCCGATACCGTTTACAGAATCCAACTTGGATTTCCTTATCGTCTTGCTCCTAAGCTCTGTATGGAAGGTGTGTGCAAAACGGTGTGCCTCATCTCTTATCCTTTGAACTAAATGAAGCTCGCTCGAATTCTTTGGAAGAATTATGGGCTCGGCTTTACCCGGAATAAAAAGCTCTTCTTCCCTTTTTGCGAGTGCCACCAAAGAGACATTTGATATCTCGAGTTCTGAAAAAACTTCGATCGCCGCTCTAAGCTGCGGCTTGCCTCCGTCTACGATTATTAGGTCGGGACTTAAAGCAAACTTACCATCGTCATCAGCCAAAAAATGAGAGAAGCGCCTTGAAAGCACTTCTTTCATCATCGCAAAATCATTAACCTTTTTTACATTCTTTACCTTAAACTTTCTGTAAGCCTTTTTCTCCGGTTGGCCAGCCTTAAAGGTCACCATCGATCCGACTGACTGTTCGCCGGAGAGAGTTGAGATGTCATAACATTCGATGATATCCATCTTCTCGATCTCCAGCGAACGCTTTAACCGCGCAAGAGCCTCGGTTATACGCTTGTTATCATAATCCGTTTTCACCTTATGACGCAGCAGAGAATGGGAAGCGTTTTCTTTTGCCATATTTACCAACTTATTCTTGGCGCCCTTCTTTGGCGTCTTTAAGTGAACCAGATTACCTCTGGATTGTGATAACCACTCTTCAATTACCTCCTTATCGTCCAATGCATAAGGTACAAGTACCTCTTTTGGAATAAAATGCCCGCTTAAGTAATATTGCTTTACAACGCTTGAAATAAGCTCGGCCTTTGGAAGATCGACTCCCTTATCGATTATGAGGTCTTCGGTTCCGATCATTTTTCCATTCCTTACTTTCAAGAGCTGGACGGAGCCGATCCCATCTTCTATTGCAAGCCCAAAAACATCTTGATCCAATCGGCTATCAGAGAATACTTTTTGTTTTGTAAGTATCTTGTTAGCAGCCTCAATGCGGTCTCTAAAGTGAGCCGCCCTTTCAAACTCTTGATCATTGGAAGCCTTTTTCATCTGCTTTGAAAGATCTTTAACGACTTGTTCCTGTCGCCCCTCTAAGAAAGCAGCGATCTGATCTACTAGGCGCCGATAATCAGTAGCACTTATATTTCCTACACATGGAGCTGAGCACCGATCGATATGATAGTAGAGGCAAGGGCTGTCCGTCACCTTTGCCCTGTTAAAAAGTGTGTCCTGGCACGACCTTACCGGAAAGACGCTGATAATTAGATCAAGGGTCTCCCTCATAGCATTAGCGCTGGTGTAAGGACCAAAATATTTTGTCCCTTTTCTTTGTCGCTCTCTGGTATAGCGTATCCGAGGAAACTTATGGCTTACATTGATCGCCAGGTAAGGATAAGTCTTATCATCTCTGTAAGCGACATTATAGGGAGGATTGTTCTCCTTAATAAAATTATTCTCCATTATCAAGGCCTCTACTTCATTATCAGTGACATAATAGTCGATCGATCTGATCTCGCTTACAAGGGCGGAAATGCGGCTTTCTTTGTGTTTTTTTGAAAAGTAAGATCTTACTCTTTTTTTAAGATCGATCGCTTTCCCGACGTAGAGGATCTTGCCCTTTTTATTGCGGTACAAATATATGCCTGGTTTTGCAGGAATACTGGTTGTTTGATTAATTAGATTTTGGGTATAATCCACTTAATGATTTTACCATAGAATTCTTTAATAGCTGGTCAAAAGCTCGCTGTCCACATCTGGCTTTTGACCATTTTGTGCATAAATGGGGGAAATTTGAAAGTAAGCATTAAAACAAAGCTTCTCAGCACTTATTTTGTTCTATCGCTTTTCTTTCTCGCCGCGTCCGCAAGCGCTTTTCTTTATGCAAGATCCTTAAGAAGTGTCGCAGCAGAGAATGCAGTGTCCCTGGACTCCCTGATGGAGGCTTGTGCCATTGACAGGGGGCTTAGATCACAGGTTCCTATGTTGATAAGGTACGTAAATAGCAGTGATCCGGATCAAAGGAACTCCTTTATCAATAATTGGAACGATTTTGAAGTGGAACTGGCCAATCTTGGCAATATGGAACTAAGCCCCGAACACATATCTCATTTGGAAAAGATAGCGCCTCTTCAAAAGAAGATTAATACAGACATGGATACACTGTTTTCGCCGCCTTTAAGCTTGGAGCAAGCGAACTTCTCGGCCTCAAGTATCGAGCATGATCTCGAGCTGGTCGTAGCCTATCTGTATGATTTTAGAAATGTCAGCGAGAGAGCGTTGGGAAATAACATAAAAACTCTTGATTCGATATCGATTATAAATCGTAACTTTGCTTTAAGTATTGTCGGTATGGTCATTCTTTGGTTTGCCGCCACTTTCGCAACAGCCAATTACGTGACCGCGCCGCTAGGCAGACTTCATCGTGAGGTCAAGAGCATTTCTTCAGGAAATTTTGAGCGACGTATTTCGATAAAAACGGGTGATGAGATCGAGGAGCTCGCCGATGATTTTAACGATATGTTTGATAGCATCAGAGAAGAACAGTTGACCGCTGCGTCTCTTCAAGAAAAGCTACTCCCGCCAAAGAGGATCCGGGTAAAGGGAGTAAAGATCCATGCCCACCAGGTGCAGGCAAAAGTAGTCGGCGGCGACTGGTACGACTACTACCACACCAATAACTCCGTTTCGTTCTTAATTGCCGACGCTTCCGGAAAAGGAATGGCGGGAGCGCTCGTCGCCACCCTGGCAATGAGTTCCCTTAGATCGGAAGTAAAGAACTTAGAGACGATCGGGATGGTACTTAGAAAAACTAACCGGACGATCGAAAGCAGGCTAGGCGCCGGCAATTTTTCTACGATGTTTTTTGGAAATCTATCCCTCATTACCCATGAACTTACATATATCAATTGCGGCCATGAACCCCCTTTTTGGTACAGAGCGGAAGCTGATTCTTGGGAGTTCCTTCAGAGCCGCTCAAGCTTACCCCTTGGTATCAGCACAGAGCACTTTCATCCTCGTAAGGAGAAAGTCCAGCTTAAAAAAGGCGACAAGCTTCTTCTTTATACTGACGGCTTGCACGATGTAAGAAATCAAAAGCGACATTTTTTTGGTCTTGAAGCGATAACGACATGGTTAAACTCTCATGAACAGATAACGATAAACGAGCTCATCGACAGCCTGCTCGAAAAGGCGCTAGCCTTCGGCGAAAATGTGATCCCTGATGATATAACCCTTTTGGGACTGGAGGTCGTATCCGAACCAAGCATTAAACAGACAGACAGGATCACCGATGATCACTTAAGAGCGATAGTCGATGGAGATGGAAAAAAGATTTAATATATCCGCCGGTTATTTAATAATCTTTGATATCGGTAACTCTAGGATATCCTCGGCGCCGCTTCCCTTTAATTTTGGCAATAGGACATTTACTCCACTTTTTTCTACTACCGTAGTTATCTCCAAATAATCAGAGTCATGAAGCGTAGAGACAGTAGGCCGCTTCATCGCCGGCAAGGTTGCGACCACCGCTTCCAATTTATCTTTTGGGACATTCATCGATAAGAGGACCTTGCCCCGGGCTTCAACCACGCCGAGCAGAAGAGTCTTGATCTCTTCGATTGCTTTTCTTTTTACCGGATCACCCCAAGCCGCATTATTTGTTATTAAGCGGGTCGTAGATTCAAGGATCACCCCGACAATCTTTAATTGATTCTTTATTAAGGTCTGTCCCGTCTCGGTAAGATCGACAACGACATCCATAAGCTCAGGGACCTTTGCCTCAGTAGCACCATGAGAGAAAAAGATCTTTACAGGAAGTCCCATTTTCTCAAAATAAGTTTTAGTGATATTGGGAAACTCAGTCGAAATACGGCTATCCTTTTTTATGTCTTCAGGCCGGTCTACCGGTGAATCATTGGGAACAGCGATGACCATCTTTAATTTTCCGGCACCGGTCTTCGCGTATGGCATTTCCGCAACTTCGATCACGTCGGAATCCGACTCTTTAATACAGTCCAAGCCAGAGATGCCGACATCAAAATAACCCTCTTCCACATAGGTTGGGATCTCCTGAGGACGGAGGATCTTCACCTTATCGATCCTTGGATCATCGATCACCGGATTATACTGCCTGGAACTTTTCTTTACTTCCAGATCAGCTTGCGAAAAGAGCAACATGGTCTGTTCCTCGAGACTTCCTTTTGGAAGGGCAATGCTCAACATCTTATCTCCTTTTCTCTTAAATTCATGCTTTCGCCTTGATCTTCTTCTTAAATCCTAATACGTCGTTAAGAAAGGTTCCCGTATGCGAACCCTTTGTCTTGGCAACGGTTTCCGGTGTCCCGACCGCTACGATCCGGCCACCTTTATCTCCGCCTTCCGGACCAAGATCTACGATGTAATCGGCTGCTTTGATGATATCAAGGTTATGCTCGATCACTAAGACAGAATTCCCATTCACTACAAGCCTCTTTAGGACATCAAGTAATTTACTGACATCATCGAAATGCAGACCGGTAGTAGGCTCGTCCAATATATAAAAAGTCTTTCCGGTCGCGATCTTTCCAAGTTCCGCCGCGAGCTTGACTCGCTGAGCCTCACCACCGGAAAGAGTCGGAGCCGACTGCCCTAACTTAACATAACTTAACCCGACGTCATAAAGGGTCTTTAGGCGTCGCTTGATCTTTGGGATGTTTGAGAAGAAACCAAGCGCCTCTTCGATAGACATGTGAAGCACGTCTGAGATGTTCTTTCCTTTAAACTTTATTTCAAGCGTCTCATTATTATATCTTGCCCCTTTACATACCTCGCAAGGGACATAGATATCGGGCAAGAAATGCATCTCTATCTTGATCGTGCCGTCTCCCTGGCAAGCCTCACACCTTCCACCTTTGACGTTAAAGCTAAACCTTCCCGCCTTATAACCTCTTAATTTAGATTCCTTTACTTCAGCAAATACATTTCTAATCTCTGTGAATACTCCGCTATATGTTGCAGGGTTGGACCTCGGCGTCCGACCGATCGGAGACTGGTCTATCTCCACTACTTTATCGATATTCTCAGTTCCGAGCAGTTCATCGAATTTTCCCGGCCTGTCTTTTGACTTATAGAGCTTTGCCGCCAGCGCTTTCGAAAGGATATCGCTGACTAGGGTACTCTTCCCCGATCCCGATACTCCGGTGATACAGACAAAACTACCAAGAGGTATCTTCACATCGATATCTTTTAAGTTATGCTCTCTTGCCCCTTTGATCTCTAAAAATGTTCCGTTTCCGCTTATACGCTTTGCGGGAACCTCGATCCCTTTTCTTCCCGATAGATAGTCACCGGTAATCGACTCAGGTGTAGATGTTATATCATCGATCGATCCGATAGCGACGATCTCGCCGCCATGCTCGCCGGCTCCCGGTCCAATATCCACGATCATGTCAGCCTGCCTGATCGTGTCTTCGTCGTGTTCAACGACGATCAAAGTATTTCCCATCTCTTTTAAATGTTTTAAAGTATTTAATAGCCTGCGGTTGTCTCGCTGATGGAGGCCGATAGATGGCTCGTCTAAAATATATAATACACCCATCAGGCCGGATCCGATCTGTGTTGCTAATCTGATTCGTTGGGCTTCGCCCCCGGCAAGGGTAGAAGCCGAACGGCTAAGCGTCAGATAATCAAGCCCGACTTCGACTAAGAAATTGAGCCTTTCCCTTATCTCTTTTATTATTCTTCTTCCAATAGTAAGCTGTCTTTCATTTAACTCATTGGGCAGCACATTGATAAATTCAAGCGCTTTTTCCGCCGATAGATTGGTAAGATCATAGATGTTTATACCGCCTACCGTTACGGCCAGGCTCTCTGGTTTTAGTCTGGCACCGTGACATACATGGCACTCGATCTTTCGCATATGCGTTTCGATCTTCGAGCGAGAATAATCCGATTCCGTCTCCTTATGGCGCCTAGTCAGATTTGGGATGACCCCTTCATAGGTGGTCTCGTAGCTTCTACTTCTACCCCTTTTATCACGCCAACCCAGATTTATTATCGTTCCCGGTTCACCATAGAGAATTAGCCTCTTATCAGCATCACTTAGGTCTTGGAACGGTTTCCAGTAATCAAAGCCCGCATCAACGGCTAGAGCCTCCAGCATCCGGGAGTAGTAGTTCATCTTAGCGCTACTCCACGGCGCTATTGCTCCGTCTCCCAGACTTAAAGATGGATCGGGAACGATCAGTTCCGGATCTATCTCCTGTTTTGTGCTCAGCCCGTCGCAGTGCTCACAAGCGCCATATGGGCTATTAAAAGAGAACATCCTTGGTTGGAGTTCCTCATAAGATATTCCGCAATCAAGACAAGCGAACGCCTCAGAATATGTCTCCTCCTTTTGGCTATTTCCTTCGCCTACAAAGCTTACCGTGATGATACCCTCGGCAAGTCGAAGAGATAGCTCTACGGAATCAGCAAGACGCTTTTTGATATCGTCTTTCATAACAAGTCTGTCTACAACTACTTCAATATTGTGCTTAAAATTCTTATTGAGATCTATCGTCTCATCCAAGTCATAAATATCTCCGTCTACTCGAACACGAGTAAAGCCTTCTTTCTTAATATCCTCCAAAAGTTGCCGATACTCGCCCTTTCTCCCCCGTACTACCGGAGCCAATAGCTGGAACTTTGTCCCATTTTCTAACTCCATTATCTGGGCAGTTATCTGAGAAGGCGTTTGGCGCGATATCTCCCGACCACAGTTATAGCAGTGAGGGATACCGATGCGAGCGTAAAGAAGACGTAAGTAGTCGTATATCTCAGTTACAGTTCCTACGGTCGAACGAGGATTCTTAGAAGTCGTCTTCTGGTCGATAGAGATTGCCGGAGAAAGACCATCAATATGATCGACGTCTGGCTTCTCCATCTGTCCCAAAAATTGCCTTGCATATGCCGAAAGAGACTCAACGTAACGCCGCTGACCCTCTGCGTAGATAGTATCAAAGGCAAGCGACGATTTGCCGGATCCGCTTATACCGGTCATCACGATTATCTTGTCTCTTGGAATCTCAAGACTTATATTTTTTAAATTATGTTCTCTTGCGCCTTTTACAACTATCTTATCTTGCGACATCTAAAAAACCCCTATTTTGAAATGAAAAAATATTATATCACAGCGTATGGCTATTAAATTTGGCTAGTTGTTGAGTTAACTTTAGGTGTTTGGCCTATCCGCGGTAAAGATTAGTGATAGGCAGGCGCCTATCTTTTCCAAAAGCTCGGGTGCTGATCTTAACCCCCGGCGGCGCCTGTCTGCGCTTATATTCTGCGTGGTCTACCATAGATATGATCGATCGAACCAGATCAATATCGATACCCGTATCCGCAATCTCCTGAATGCTCTTATCTTTCTCGATGTAGTCCAAAAGAATATTATCGAGAACCTCATACGGCGGCAGGCTATCTGAATCTTTTTGATCAGGTCGAAGCTCAGCGGTTGGCTCCTTTGTAAGTATCCTTGGAGGGATCACCGTAGATTTAGAGCGCTCATCAATCCTTTTGGAAATTCGGTAGACTATCGTTTTATATACATCTTTTAAAACTGAAAAACCCCCGGACATATCTCCGTAAAGAGTAGCGTAGCCGACACTCATCTCACTCTTATTTCCGGTTGAAAGAAGCAAATTACCAAACTTGTTCGATATCGCCATTAAAATGTTGCCTCTTATCCTTGCTTGGATATTCTCTTCCGTAGTATCGGCGTCTTTTCCCTTAAAAACTTCTTTCAACATCGATATATATTCCTTATAAGCCCCGGTTATTGGAATATTTATAAATGTTATGCCTAGATTTGACGAGAGTTCGCGGGCGTCTTCCTCACTTTCAGCCGAAGAATAAGCTGAAGGCATAAATACGCCGATGACGTTTTTAGAACCGATAGCATCGGTTGCGATAACCGCCGTTAACGCCGAATCGATACCACCCGATAGGCCTATCAATGCTTTCTTAAAACCGTTCTTGTCAACATAATCACGGACCCCTGTTACAAGCGCGTTATATATCTCATCTTCTAACTCCAGCGATTTGTAGATAATCGGAGCCATTGTTTCGCTCTTATCATTCACTGCTCTTTCGAAGTCGATGTTCAAAGTCTCATATTTATTTTTTATTTCTAGATCAAGATCGTCCCCGACGCTCCTTTGCCTTAGATCATCAGCGTCGAGATCGGCGATGATGAGATCCTCTCTAAATTGCCGCCCTCTAACCAGAATCTCTCTGCCGGGCCCGACAATCAAGCTGTGGCCGTCAAAAACAAGTTCGTCTTGACCACCGACCATATTTACATAAGCAAATGTCGCTCCGCTCTCATCTGCCCTGCGGACAAGCATGCTCTCCCGTTCTTTGCCTTTTCCGACATGGTATGGAGAAGCATTGATATTTATGATCAGCTTAGCGTCACCGCAAGCTGTTTGGATATGGGCGGGTCCTTCTGAAAACCAGATGTCCTCACAGATATTTACTCCAATGGTAATACCATCTACCTCAAAGACCGGATATTCATTGCCAGGAGTAAAATATCTCTTTTCATCAAAGACCCCATAGTTGGGAAGAAGGACCTTATGGTAGCGGCCGATGATCCGACCGTCATGAATGATCGCCGCCGCATTATACAATTGTTTATCTCCATCAACAAAGCCGACAACCGCTACAACCCGCTTTGATCTGGTCCATTTAACTACCCTTTCAAGAGCCTCTATGTTGTCGCTTATAAAATTACTTTTAAGAAGAAGATCTTCTGGAGGATAGCCGGTTATCGTTAGTTCCGGAAAGGCTAGAACGTCTACCTCTTTTTCTTCCGCCTCATCGATATGATTACAGATTTTGTCTGTATTTCCCTTGAGGTCTCCTACGGTACAATTGATCTGCGCCAGACCTATTCTTATCGAATGCATGCTTGGATAATATCAAAAGAATTTTGAGATTAACAGCCCTACAGGGCGCTTGGTCCCTCTTCTCCGGAACGGATGGCAACAGCATTATCGACGCTTGAGATAAAAAATCTTTCCGTCTCCGATCTCGCCGGTTTTTGCTTTATCTCTTATAACTTCTACTATCTCCCTGACTGAAGCTTCTTTAGAAATGATCTCTATTTTTAATTTAGGCCTAAGATTTATCGTCACTTTATGTCCCCGATAAGTCTCGGTAAAGCCGCCCTGGCGTCCAGCGCCTTTAACATCGATTACCGTTATACCTCTGATACCGATCTTCGATAACGCTTCTTTTACTTCCTCGAATTTTTCATATCTAATATTGGTGTTTACTTGACCTAAGGACGTCCATAAAATAGATTAGCTATGACTTGACCATTATTAGTTGGGAGAAGATGAGTTATAAAAAAGTAAGCGATAAAGCGATGTCGTGTTTTGACGAAGGATATAATTGCGCCGAATCGATGATCGCCGCTTTTAATGACAGCTATGACAATATAGATATCGATATTGCCTTAGCTACCCCGTTTGGTGCCGGACTTGGCGCCCGGCGTGATCTCTGCGGGATGTTGATAGCGGGAACGATGCTAATCGGACATCTGCACGGGCGTATTGATCCCAACGATATGGAGCGAAAAACAGATTCTTACAAAATGGCCGGAGCATACTACCGTTGGTTCAAAGAACGATTTGGTGCCGTAATGTGTCGAGACATAGTGCCGGGTAAATTTACGGGTCATACGGAAGTCTGCGAAAATATTTTAAAAGAAGCAGCGACCTATTTAGCGGAAACGGTCGTAGAGCCTACCGAGTAAAAGCATTAATTGATTTAAGCAAATCCATGATCATCTAATCTACTTCTGAGCAGCAGTTCTAACCAAATAAATAGCTTTTTTGGTTAATATTTTTCACCTAAATGCCGATAAAATAGTCTATAAAATCGACTAAGTAATAAGGAGAATATTATGGCTGTTGCGATTAGTTTTGCGGACAAAAAACTCTTGGCCGGTAATTGTCTCACGTGTGACTGGAGTGGCGAGCCAAAAGGAGATATTTCAAAAGGGGCAATGATCCCGTGTGAGTGGCAGGGGCACGATATGTATGTCGACGAAGTCACGGATTGTCCCTGTTGGACAAAGTTCTCAAGAGTAAATTACGAGGCCAAAGATGACTTTGAGGAAAGACAAAAAAAGATCGGTTTTGAGAGTAAAACAGCGATGCCGACATTGATCATTGCCGTTACCGCATTGTTAACATCTCTTTTCGCATTAGTATTAGCAGTGTCCAGCTGATTAATTAAATTAATTTATAATTTAAGAGCCCAAGTTAAGCGGGCTCTTTTTTATGAGCAAAAACCAATGTGTTTAAAAATAATGTTAGTTGGTCATTTGTTTCTCTTTGTACCGGCCCTACATACATTAAAAGGAATAATAGTTAGAGGACAAAACTTAGACAGCTAGCAAGACAGAGCCTCCTTGTCCATGTTATACTGTACTTAAGTACAGCCAACGTCTTAGTTGATTCTTTTTAAGTAACGAGCAAACAGTGATTTAAAGGTGGTGTCTTCAATAGTCGAAGTCGTCATAAATCTAATAACGGAATTTGCAAACGAACTATTTGGAAATCCCAATGTTCAAGCTCACAACAAATGGATAATACTTGGAGTGGTATTTATATTCATTGAGCTTATCCATCGCTCGTGGATGATAATCTGGTTTACTCTTGGCGCTCTAGCCGCGATGATCATCGCCTTCTTTCTTCCCGATGAGAACCTGATGCAGATCGGCGCTTTCTTTCTTACAACGGTTCTTAGCCTTGGCATTTTCTTAGTCGTTAGACCTAAGCCACCAGTTCCTGACGATCCACATATCAGAAAGGGAAGAAAAGTCATCTGCGTAAAAACATTGGATAACGATATTCACGGAGTTGGTGCTGTCAAGATCGACGGAATAGAATATAGAGCGAAACTGACTAAAGGTAGTGAACCCGTTAAAGAGAGTCAGTGGCTTATCTTAGAAGGTTGGGACGATAAGGACAACCTAATAGTATCAGTTCGGCCAATGGTCGAAGAGAAAGCAACCGAGGAGGTATAAAATGTGGTTCGCATTTACACTTGCATTATTTGGAATGTTGCTTATGGTGATGACGTCGACGAAATTCATCTCCCAAGGAACCGGTGGCATCGTGGAGAGAATGGGCAAATACGTAAAAACGGTAGGCCCGGGAGTTCATTTCATCGCACCGATCTTCACAAGGATGATAAGGATCAGCCTAAAAGAACGGGTGGAGCATTTTGATCCCCAAGACATAATAACGAAAGAAGGTCTTGTCGTCAGAATCGATGCTTTTCTCCTCTTCAGGATCATTGACGCCAAAAAAGCTGTCTATGACATCGAAAATTACCTCATGGCACTTGATGCTGTCACAATGGCGACGCTCCGAGATGTCGTCGGAGGGATGACCTTAAGCGAGACTCTGGCAAGCAGAGAGCAGATCAATTCAAAACTAAGAGCAGTTCTCGACGAACACACATCCCGATTCGGCATTAAAGTGACCTCAGTCGAGATCAAGGCGATCGAACCGCCGCGTGATTTTACTCAAGCAATGGAAGAGGAGAAAAGAGCGGAAATAACTAAAACTGCCACAATAACGATATCTGAGGGAGAAAAGCAATCAAACATAAATAGGGCTGAGGGAGAAAAGCAAGCGGCTATAACTACTGCTGAAGGTCAAAGCGAAGCACTTAAGCAGACAGCTCTCGGTGAAAGGGCAGCATCGATCCTAAGAGCGGAGGGAAGATCTATTGCATATGGAAGCCTTTTTAAGGCCTTAAGCGAGAGCAATATAAGCGAAGAAGCAATAGCCGTTAGATACCTTGAGGCGCTAGAAAAAGTCGCCGATGGCCAGTCCACCACACTTATCCTTCCAAATGAAGCAGGCGGAATGCTTGGCGCAGTGGCAGCGATAGTAAAAACAATGGGAGCGACCAACGGCGGGGCGATCGATAAGAAAATCGATGATATTTTCGAAAAAGACGTAGAAAGTGATGACGGTAATCAGCTAGAACCCGGAAAATAAAATGGAGTGGCCCGGGGTCGGTATCCTTTTTTCGCATATTCGAGAACTTTTCTTGGAATGGGAAGAATTACCCCCGGTATTACGTTGGTTTGGTACCGGAATTATCATCATCTTTATTGAATACCGGTTCCCGTCACTTCTTATCATTTGGTTTGCATTAGCTGCGTTTATTACTTCTTTGCTGGCCCTATTCTTACCTGATCTTCCTTTACTTCATATGACGATCTTCTTAGTCTCGACCGTAATTTTTTTCAGCTATAGAAGGACGATCATCAATATCCTCTCTCCCAAAGACGTCCTAGGATTTTTTACTCATGAATTTATTGGTAAAAAAGTTGTTTGTTCAAACCAGATAGACCCTAATAAAGTTGATGGTCTAATCAAAATGAGTGGCATCGAGTGGATAGCGCTTTCACTCGATTCGAACATTGAAAAAAATGAAATGGCCCTAATAGTGGGAAGAAAAAACCACATACTTTTTGTAGAACCGTGGAATCATGAGCTAGCAGTTAAAGTAAGAAAACACAGACATATGTTAAGAAAGAGTTTTCCGATAACGATAACGCCCGATCAAAAAAGCGGTATCCTAATAGGCGAAAAGACTTATGCGGCCAAGACGACAACTAACGGAAGAAAGATAATGAAAGGCGAACTGGTGGAGATCTTAGCCATCGGGCAAAGAAATGTAATAGTAGATCTTAAAGACAAAGACTTTCTTCTACCAAGGGATATGATCGGAAAAGCAGGTACTGCTGAAGAGGATTTTGGCGTGGAAAAAAATATCGGATCAGTCAAGATCGAAGGAGTAATCTGGAGATCAGAATCAACTTCAAATCGAAGTATCAAAAAAGGTGAAAAAATACGTGTCGTTAGCATCGACGGGTTAACGCTAAGCGTCGAGACGGTTGAAGAAAGAACGCAAACAAATAATCGTGTTTCGTAGGCGCCCCCTTGGGGACTCTCTGGCGCGCTCGAGAGGATTCCCCCTTCGGGGATAAACTTCTCATCCTGAACCAAAAACATACCAAAGAGTTTTACTCGGACTGGCCGCAAGGAAAGCTAGAAAATTTCTCGCTGAGTGCATAAGTAGGTACTCGAGGCGAAGATTTATCGCCGCTTGACGCAGCAGATGCCCGAGTAAAGCTCTCTGGCGCGCTCGAGAGGATTCGAACCTCCGACCTACGGATTCGTAGGCTGCTACCAGGGATTATTCCATATTTATCTATGTTTCGCCGTGGCCTATTTTATCTGCGGTTTTAGATTATTAGACAATTCCAAGACTTTCCATAATATTCTATGTTTCTCTATGTCTCTGCCAGAAATCTGCCAGAAATCTATTCATTGTTAAGAGTAATCAACATTGATGCTGAAAATATGAAAATCTAAGGCATCATAGAAAACGCATCAATCGCTCTTATCACCGCGGGTCCAACAATCACAACCATTAATGCGGGAAATATACATAAAACAACTGGAAATACTATCTTTACTGGGGTCTTCATTGCTCTCTCCTCAGCGTATTGTCGTCTTTTATTTCGCATTTCAAAAGCCTGTGTCTTTAGAACCTTGCTGATACCGACACCAAATACATCAGCCTGAATTATCGCGAGTATAAAACTTTGAAAATCGGGGACGCTGGTTCTAGACGAAAGATCTTTTAGAGCTTTTTTTCTAGAAGAACCGACTTGCATCTCCTGCAACATCCTGGCGAACTCTTCCCCGAGTGGACCAATGCCTTGCTTGATTACTTTTGAAAGAGCGGCATCAAAAGCTAGGCCCGCATCAACGCTGATAGAAAGAAGATCCAATGTATCGGGTAGTGCCAGCCTTATCTTTTTTTGTCTCTTTTCGATTCTGTGAGCAAGCCAAAGATCAGGAATAAAAAACGCCAGCGTTACTAGCAGAGCACCTCCCAATAACACTCTTCCTTTCGGTTGACCTGGTAATATAAAAAATATAAAAACAATCAAAAGTGCTGAAAAAGTAAACAGTATTTTGAATGAAAAAAATCTATCGGCATCCATGCCCCTGGGATTACCGGCTAGGATAAGACGTTTTTTCATACTTTCAGTCAAACCCCATGGACTAACGCGATGAAAAAAAGATGTTACGGCAACAGCAATAGGCTCGATCACTCTTTCATAAAAAGACTCCTCCGTTTCGCCATTTTCAGCAAAAACGTCATCGTAAACACTGAGCCCATTAAGCCTTTTACTTACTTTTTTTTGAGGTGAAAAAACACTCAGTAATATTACGGAGCTTATTAAAAAAACCGATATAAAACTAAACATAATTGCAGTCATCTTAAACCTCGATCGAGATAATACTCTTTAGCCAAATAGCACCAACGATCATCATAAGTGCCGCCATGATGATCATGCCCCAGCCTAAAATATTCGTAAATAGTAAAGACATGTAAGTTGGGTTTATGTAGAACATCGCTGCGCCCTGGATGAATGGAAGAGCATACAATATGACGGCTGATAAGCGACCCTCAGCGGTCAGTCCTTTTATATGCCGCTTTACGGTCTCTCTCTGCCTAATAGTATCAGCGAGCGTGTCAAGTATCTCCGCTAGATTGCCGCCACTTTCTTTTTGGATGTTGATCGCTAAGACTGTCCAGTAAAAAGATTCATTTCTGACACGTTCGGCCATCTTTGAAAGTGCCTCGTCAAGAGACACGCCTAGCTGAGTCTGTTGTAAGACTCTTTTGAACTCTAACGACATCGGCGGCTCGGCTTCTTTCGATACCAAATCAACTGCTTGAAGAAGGCCATATCCTGCCTTTAGTGATCCGGACAACATTGAAAGGATCTCAGGAAGCTGATCGTAAAAGGTCCTTTGTCGCCGATCAACTAAGAACTTGATTATAAAAAGAGGAAGAACGACGGCGGCTATAACAAATAGCATTGCCGTAAAAAGTGAGCCCACCGTAAGCAGTACAAATAGACCAGTACCCAGTACTATGATGAAGTGAAAGAAAATATATTCCCTAGGTTTAATAGGTAGCCCCGCCTGTTCTAATACAAGATTTCCGTAGTCCGTAAATCCCCTCTTTGCGGCCAGATAACCAACAACGTCCAATATCTTATCTAGTAGACGGATATTTTTGGTTTCTTCGGTAGTTGACTTTTTTGTTTTGTTAATACGATCATGTATTTTCATTTGATCTTTTAAGATATTTTTTTCAGACAGAAAAAGATTTTCTATCGCGATTGATAAAAATGCAGCGGCAATAAACGACAATATTAGGATAAATGGTAACCCGTAATTGAATATGGCCGTTTTTGAGCTTGCCGTGACTTCTTCAACTATTTCCTCTGATATGAGGTTGCTTTCAAGCCTCATTTGAGTTGAGTCACTTACAAGTTCATTTCCAGACCCTATTGCCAAGTTGATATCGATATATTCTTCATTGCGATTAAGGCTCTCGTAGGTGACAAGATATTGGTTTTTAAACTCTTTGGCCAATTGATCATAAAAGGTGATAAGCGATTGAGCATTGGGGGCGATAATGAAATTGCCACCGGATCGCTCGGATATTTTACTAATACCTGATGCATCGAACTCGCCTGATTGAAGCGCTACTGCGTAGATTGGCACTTTTGAGTTTGAGACTTGATTAAGCATCTCGTTTTCTGTTATTTTACTTGCCGTATCAGCCCCATCAGAAAGAAGGATAATATTTTTTTGATTGGTTTTCTCCTTCAAGATAATTTCGAGGCTTTTCGATACAGCATCGTTAACTGCAGTAGAGCCACCGGCCTTAATGAGGCTTAAACTTTGTTTTAAAGAGTTTTTATCGCTACTAAAATTAGAGACAATCAACGGATCAGAATTAAAAGATACTATTGACACTCTATCCTTATTATTCATCTGAGAAATAAAGACGGCGGCAGCTTCCTTAGCCAATTCAAGTGGTAATCCGGTCATACTGCCGCTTGAATCGATTATCAGAACGACCGACGACGGTTCTGCCTCTTCAGAAAGAATTTTTAACTGGTAGTCTTTGATATCGGCTTCATTTTCTCTAAGAGTTATGGCTTTGCGATCAATCGACTGATCTTTGTTGAGTAAGTTAAACGTGATGCCTATTTCTGGAAAATCAGAGGTATCTACTTTTCCAATCTTCAGCTGGTCAGCAAAGGCAGCAGAAGAAAGAAGTATTAAGGCAACCGCTGAAACGATTACGAGATAACTACAAAATTGAATTTTTTTTCTTCTTTTTAAATCAAATTTCATGATCAAATACACTGGGGTCTAATTTGATCCCCTGCTCCTCTAGTCTTTCAGTAAATTTAGGTCGGATACCCGTTGATTTTATCTCTCCTTTATACATCCCTTGCTCATCTAGTCCGTCAGAAAAATCAAAGAGAAATATGTCCTGAAGTGTGACTACTTTTCCCTCCATACCTTGAACTTCTGTAACATGAGTCACCCGCCTGCTTCCATCGTGCAACCTCGTTAGATGTATTATTAGATTGACTGCAGCGGCGACTTGTTCCCTTATTGCCCGGATTGGTAAATCCATGCCCGACATTAGAACCATTGTCTCAAGTCTTGCTATGGTGTCCCGTGGCGAATTTGAGTGAACGGTTGAAAGCGAACCATCGTGACCGGTATTCATCGCTTGCAACATATCAAGAGATTCGCCGCCTCTTACCTCGCCGACGATAATCCTATCAGGTCTCATTCTTAAGGAATTTCTCACGAGATCCCTGACGGTTACCAATCCTTTGCCTTCAATGTTTTGTGGCCGGGATTCGAGCCTGAGCAAATTCTTTTGGTGGAGTTGGAGCTCAGCCGAATCTTCTATCGTTACAACTCGCTCATCTCCTGGAATAAAAGATGAAAGTACATTTAAGGTGGTCGTCTTGCCGGTGCCAGTTCCTCCGGAAACAATTATATTCAGCCTTCCCCTTATACAAGCAGCCAACAACTCGACCAGTTTTGGCGAAAGCGTACCAAAAGATATGAGATCGTCTGCCGTATATGGATCGACTGCAAATTTTCTGATTGTTAGTAGAGGTCCATCAATTGCAAGAGGTGGTATTACCGCATTTACCCTCGAGCCATCAGGCAATCTGGCGTCAACTGTGGGTGAACTCTCATCAATACGACGACCAACTTGGGAAACTATTTTATCGATTATCCTTCTTAAATGATTATCATCCAAAAAAGCTGAGTCCGTCTCATATATTTTGCCACGTCTCTCAACAAATATATCTTCGTAGCCGTTTACCATTACTTCAGTCACATCAGGATCATTAAGGAATTCCTCTAAAGGTCCGTAGCCAAAAAGATTATTTATAACCGCCTTTTCTAACGACTCTTTATCAGTGTACGCCAAAGGTATTGATGTGCTGTTTAGCATCTGCTTTATCTTGGTTTCGGCATCCGCTTTTAGGTCTCCGGCTTCGGTTTCGTTACCTAATCTGTTCCCGAGATCATTAACAAGTTTTTCGTGAATATCTTTTTGAAGATTGTTAAGATCATTAAAAACTTTTACGTCCTTTATCACATCTTTTTTTGCATCTCCATTTACGTTAGTAAGTCTGTCACTTATTGACATTTACCTTCTCCTTAAGAACCTTTTCTTGTTTCCTGTTACCGGCGATATTTTTTACACCTTCCATTAACTTGATCAAACTTTTAGCCATATTTGATCGTGGTTGAGCTGTAACGACTGAGGTGCCTTCATTAATTGTCTGTGGAGCCAATCTGTCACTAGGAATAAAAGATATAATTTTTTTATTAAGTGTTTTTTCTATCTCTTTTGGTTTGAGCGATACTTTGGAGTCAGACCGGTTTAAGATAAGCTTGATCTTATCTTCTTCGTATCCCAATAACTTCATTGTTTGAAGAGATACTTTCGCATTCTTTATACTGGGTATATCCATCGTCGCAACCAGATATATCTCATCGCTTTCATCAAGTACGGCGAGCGTAGTATCACTTAAAGTGGGTGGTGTATCAACTATTACATAGTCCGCCATTGTCCGAAGAAGTTTTAATATCTTTTGAATATGTTCTGATGTTATCTTCTCTGACGCCTCGGGTTGCACTGGCGAAAGAAGGATGCTTGCACCGCTAGTGTGTTTGGTAAAGTAACTCTGTAGCATCTCTTTGTCGAGACGATCAAAAGTAGAGACTATGTCCCCTATCGTTCTTTTGGGATCAAGATTAAAGAATACGCCTATATCACCAAAATTGAGATCTAGATCGACAAGGATGACTTTCTTTCCAGACTCCTTAGCTAAGGCCACCGTAAGATTTGTGGCGATAAAGGTCTTTCCAACTCCACCTTTGGTGCTAAAAACAGAGACCATCTTTCCATCATGATTGTCATTATCATCGTCATCATCTTTGTTATCGTTCTGATTTTTGCCATTAAGTATCGCATCTTTTAGCTTAACGTCTTTTTTCGCGATGTTGTTTATCATACCTAGGATGTTGTCAAGGTCGTCTATCAATACAATGTCTTTGTATCCCGAACGAAGTCCGTTGAGCATCACACTTGTATCCATCTCATTTATGATCCAGATAAGACCAATCGTTGGAAAGTTAGAAGAAACTGACTCAACAAAGCCAATGCTTTCACTCTCTTTGTATGAGGGGCCGACAATTATTAGCTGGGGCTCATGTTCTTCAACAAGCTTCTTTGATAAAGACAACTTCTCAGCCGTCTTGCTCTTGACTACTGTATATGAATCATCACTTAATAGAAGTTTTTCTGCTAGATCTAAAAACTTATCGTTTTTATCGATTATGATAACGTTTGCCATTTAAATCCCTTACTTAAAGACTGTCTGAATTGATTGCCCGGGAGTAGATACCGGTTGAGCGTCGGGTGATGGCAGAAGAGTCAGCCAAACGTTCCCCTCTTCCTCAGAGAAAACGATTTTTTCCGCATCGCCTTGAGTTACAGCCAACGTCACCGTTTTTTTAGTAACCGTCGATTGCTCATCTCTTGTAGATGCATTTGCTATGCCTTTTACAGGCTCTGATACCGACTGCTCCCTTTCTGTCTCTTCACCAACAGCTAAGACTCTGACCCTTTGCATTACAGTTTTTGTAATAGAGTCCCCTTCCGTAAATGTTGCTATTACATTTACAAAGTCTCCTATCTTTATCATGTCTGAGACGCCTTTTACATCGTCTATAGGTATTGATAAAGCAACATAGTTTTCTGGGATCATAAAGGCGAGACCTGCCTGGCTCGGTGTTTTGAATTTGTTGCTAGTTAGTTGCTCACCTTTAAGCAAACTTACAGCTATTACTTTATCGCTCATATCTCCATCACCATCGATCGCACCACTAGAAATAAATTCTCTTGGTACTTTTTTAACTTTTGCTAGCTTTCTGGCTTTGATCTCATCAAGTGTCATTCCGACCGGTATCTCACCGACTGCCATTAGTACTTCCGCTTTTTCACTATCTGCAATAAATTGCTTCTTCATCGATGAAACGTAGCTTGATACCATGTAAGAAGCTACCAGTCCGAAAAAAACCGCAATCGTCAGAATTATTGCCTTTGTTCGCATCACAACCTCCTAAAAATCCGTTGTCGACAACCTAACTGTCTCTAGATATAATTTCGTATCAGGCTTAGTTGTCGTATATTCTCCTGACAAGAAATATTCAATAAATTGACCTGTTATATTTACTTTATCGCTTGGTATTTTTTCATATTCGTTAATAAAAAAGCTGGCAATACTTTCAACAACTACTTCTGACTTTCCATTCAAACGTTCTATTTTTTCTACAATTGGAACGATCACTACACGCCCGCAAGAGGGTCTGTCAGCCAGCTCCCAAGATTCAAGATCGTGGCTACAGCCTCCTATTCGCTCATTAATCCTTTGTATGGTCGTCGGACCTGACAGATTACCTGTCTTGGTATCGATAATGTCACCTATGTGTATTTCTCCAGGATAATAGAGAATGTTGTCGTAGTAGTCAGCAGCCGCCGTGTTTAGACCTTCTTGGGTGCCGTCCGGATGGGTGACATATCTAAAATCAAGTGCGGCAAAATTGCCACTTTCCGGACCGGCAACCACTTTTAGCTCATACTCTTTCCCATAAATGAATTCATTTAATTCGACCGATATAAAAGTCGCATTTGCTTCACCCACAACAAAATGCGCATCTCCTAACTCAACGTTTTTTACTGGATAAGTGTTACGTCTTACAGAAAGTACGGCTGCATTTGCAAACTCAAATTTGTCTACGCCTTGACCAACGCTCACGTCTACTGGCAAGCTAACTATTGCATCAACAGTACTAGGTGCGATCACCGAAGTTTTCCATAAATCAGTCCCTGCTATGACGAAATTATTGTAATTAGCGTTACCGACTCTAGCACTCGGTTTTTCAATGCTTTTGACATATAAGTCTGTGCTACTACTTGGCGACAAATAGCTATCTAAAAAATATACATCTGTTATCGGATCACTGCTTTCGTGGATCCCGACGTAAGTCGATGGTGATAAGGATTCTGGAAATCCATCAGGAAAATCAAGTGTCTGTTGTGAATTAAAATGTGTTATTTTTACATTATATCCTTCAGTGCGAGCGATACTGGGAAGAGTCAAGCTTCCTTCCCATTTACCGGAGCTCGAATTAAAAAGAAGTTCGCTAGTCTGGCCATCGACTTCAGCCTCTACTCGTCCTGCTTTTACAATCGGTACCCCCCAGGGAACGAGGCCTTTTCCACCGGTTATGTAAACGACCTCAGCTTTTGCCTGGGCGAATATTGTTTTATCTGTAAAATTACCAGTCGCTATGAGCGAAAAAACGGGAGCCAAAAATAGATCGACTTTTTTCTTAACTGTTACCTTGGCATATTCTGCTTCAAACTTTGTCATTTCAGATGGGTAGACCATTTCTAACTCCCTTATAGTACCTAGGTCTTGCTTAAAATCATTTTTTTTAGCGTATTCATCGGCTACACTTGATACTTGTACTATGTCTCCACCTTTTATTATCTCTTGAGCTGCTGCAAGCGCCGCCGCATCTGCTGCAGATTGTAACTGTCTTCTTACCTCGTAAAGATGACCGACATCAATTACCAATGCTGAAAATCCAATAATAACGACGAGCAAAATGGCTACTATAATAGCCGTCGCACCATCTTCTTTTCTTATAATTCTTAACATTATTCAATCCTCTGCGTAGCCGAACTACTAATTGTTACCGGTAACGGCCCACTTGACCCTCCACTTACTAAGTTTATGATCGCATTCAAACTGTTGTTTAAGTCGGTTACGATCGCCGGTAAGTTATAAGTTACAGTTACCGTTATTGGATCACCCTGATCACTAATCATTGCCTGGCTTATGTTGTTTCCATCGATATCTGTCATATCGAGTGAGACTTCGTTCCAATCGATCCCCGGTGCAGACTTTTTTGCCCTGTCATAAACTACGTCGTAATGTTCTTCCAAAGATGCCCACCTAACGCCTTCTCTAGCTGCATGCGTTATCTCTAAAAAATCATGAAATATAAATCCAAATATAATAAGTCCAAAAATTATCATCACTAGAATCGGCAATACTATTGCAAACTCAACTGCAGCCGCTCCTTTTTCATTAAATATTGATCTCATAATCAGGACGAGCTTCTCCAGATTCTCTTTTTGAGGGCCCAACCATATAAAGAGCCCTCAAAAAGAGCCGCCCTATTATGGCGCTACCTGTGTTCCAGGGCCAATAGCGTCAGTAACTCCTTTGAAAACGCCACCAAGCTTTGTTCCTAAAGCCGCAACTACTAGTAAAATGACAAAAGCAATTAATGCCACCATAATGCCATATTCTACAGCTGTAGCCCCTTGCTCAGATTTGAACGCAGAAACCATTCGGACATATAGTCGGAGAAACATGTCTTACACCTCCCTTCAATTATTGTCTCCATATCATTAAGACGAGTAAAAACTGTTTTATTTAATTGCTCCTCGATCATGGCTGCACTTGGTTGCCTGTTGATATCGACTGGTAAACACTTTTATAGATCTCGCTGATCTTAATGCCGAGAGCAGACACCACGAGCAACATAGCGAAAACAATCAGCGCTACTATGACTCCATATTCAACAGCAGTTGCCCCTTTATCGGATTTGAAAAGAGCATTTACTGCCATATGTAATTTATTGACCACTTAAATCACTAATCCCTAATTGTGCTTCTTCGAGATCTTGGTTCCTGCTATAGAGTCTATTAGCGCTACCGGTGATGAGTTTTTTGATATCCATTCAAAAGACGAGGCTATCTTGCTTTCCTCCTGAGTAATACTTTTAACTTTTACATTGCCTATGAAGTCATACAGGCTGAGTGCTATTATTTTTGTAGACGGTCTACTTTTCATTATCAATTCACCTGTCTTAAATCCCTCTTCCTGTAAATCAAAATCGATAACTACGACATCGGGTGAAAACCTTTCCGCTAACTCAAGTGCTTCCTTTTGATTTTCGGTGATGCCGACTACCTCGATCCATTTTTCTAATTCCAATATGGTTTTAATAGTTGAAGTGCTAGAACTGTCACTTACAACCAATAGGATTTGAGTTTTTTGCATTTTTTCCTCCACGTCTTATTCTTACTAATAAGAACCCGAAAATATATCGATATTAATGACGATTTTTTAAAAAAAAAGGGAGTATTGGAAGTAACCGATTGAGAGATTTTGTGATCTTAAGATTTACTGGGCGCATCAAAAAGATTAAAAAAGTGATCTAACGATGATAGATGAATCCTAAAACTTCAGATTTGGACTACTAGTAAAAAGAGCTTTGTGATGATGTATTAGTCCAATAGGACTACTTGTGCTAACTGAAAGGAGTACTTTTTAGTGAAGAGATCAGGATCAATAACCGTAAATTGAGAAATAATGGTTTATTGGTTTCTTTTATTTATTTTTATCCACTTATTTTCATAAGCATACAAAACGGCCGACGTTCTATTCGTAACATCTAATTTTTTTAATATGTGCCTTAAGTGAGTCTTGACTGTAGTCTCACCGATTTGATAATTATGGGCTATTTCTTTATTACTAAATCCGCTAGCTATACCTTGAAGAATTTCAACCTCTCTTAATGTCAGATCTTTATAGTCAATGCTTCCGCCCACAACTTGTTTTTTAAGACTATTCGTTACTGTAGACGGCATAAATGTCTGCCCTCTTGCTACTAATCTAATGGCATTTATTAGATCTCTCGCCGCCACTTCTTTTTCAATTATTGAACTTGCGCCAAGTTTTAAAAACTCTATAGCCTGTTCACTTTTTTCTGAAGAGGAAAGTACCAGTACCTTGATGCTCGGTTTTACCGTATGCAACTCATTACAGAGATTTAGATTGGAATTGTCTGAATCAAGAGCTAGCAGAATTACAGAGGGATTGCCGTTTATAGCTTTATCAATCGCCTCATTCTTGTTTGTTGCGTGGGCGACCAATTTTATATCCTTTTCTAATTCAAGGATAGTCTTCAATCCGCGATACATTATTTCACTATCATTAACAATGAGTAGTTCCATAACCTAACACCTTTGCTCATTTACAATTTCCTTGTCTCAAAATATGTAAATGATTAGATGTCTTTTTTATAGTATTTGCTATGTAATTGCAACAATTACCCTGTTTAACGGTTTATACAGTCAGTAAACGGTTGTTCGCTATCTGGAAACGGTTCGCGGTTTTTATCATTTTAAGCTATCATATGACATAATAAAAGAAGCAGTCACATTTAATAATTATTTACTTGTATGCTATAACTCGCTCTTTTATTATATAAGTGAAGATATAAAGGTATTCTGTTTGATTGTCGATTATTATGATGAAGTCATTTTTATGAATCGGGTAGGATTTATATGCTTGAAGTAATCGATGGGGTCATATTTCTTGTTTTATATTTACTAGCTATTATAATGTTAGGCACTACGGGCTTGGGCCTGATTACACTTTTCGCAGGTTCGGGCTTCCCCTCTCTTAACGACATAGAGTCAAAGGTAGCCAGCCTTAAATTAATTTCAATACCTTTTCTTTTTGTAGCTATTTGTAGCTTCATCAATCCTCAATGGGATAGTGGCTTTATTTTAAATACACAAAGACTCGTCATATTAACATTATTACTAATTACTGCGTGGCCCAAAACTGAGTGGCCATTAAATTTTTTTAATAGTGTATCCGATTAACTTTAATCAAATTTCTGACCATTTTTTTAGCTGAGTTATTTGTTCAATTTCTTATTAGCGCTTTTTCTAACCTCGCAGGTGCTTCTTTCTCAATTTCAGGAAGCAGGTGGGCATAAATGTCCATCGTTACTTGAATACTAGAATGACCAAGCTGTTTCTAAACAAACTTAGGATTCTCACCGCATGATATTAATGCAGCCGTATAAGAATGTCTGAGATCATGCCAGCGAACTCTACGGAGATCTAGGTTCCTAAGGAATCAAATAATAAATGGGTGTCACTTTAAGTAACACCCTATCTGAACTGGCGCGCTCGAGAGGATTCCCCCTTCGGGGATAAACTTCTCATCCTGAACCAAAAACATACCAAAGAGTTTTACTCGGACTGGCCGCAAGGAAAGCTAGAAAATTTCTCGCAGAGTG